>JAAUYH010050532.1_pt1 | contig 48169 bp, 34 predicted proteins | sample 7278061 | NCBI WGS metagenome assembly JAAUYH01 (sample SAMN14350203, study PRJNA611818) | marine sediment metagenome | isolation source: surface marine sediment (0.6m) | place: French Polynesia: Moorea | collected 2018-08
CTTCCACTCTACTCTAGAAGTTTCCAGAACTCTATCGTGAGCTGGCACAGCTCAACATATCCAACACTTCGATGTGGAACTTATAATTGTTACACTGATAGAGATTTTCATACCCAGTTTTCCGAACGACTTTGAAGTGACTGATAACAACTAGAAGAAATGAAGAAGTGAAAATTCTTAGAGAGTTTTGGTAAACAAAATATCTGGTAGAGTGATTGAACTTAAGGAGTTGTTCGTGCGACTAGAATTCGAAAGGCAGATTGAACGAAAATGGTAGTGCAGTTTTCGACCAGTACAAATTGCAGAGAAATTGACAGGATATTTTGTTTCCGAATGATCTTTGCTCAAGCAGACACATGCTAACCTGAATTGCGCTTATCCTTTATTGACTCGTAATTATTTCGTGTTCACCGGCTGTGCTTTACATGGGAGTTAGCTTCATTAACCCCTCCCTTCTACCAGGAAGATCCCTAAATTGTCTATCACCAGCATTCGATAATCCAGTTCCGTTTCCTGCGCATGGTCTGATCGCGTATGAAATAATTTCGAAGTCAATGATTGTTGTAGAACGCACGAAAAATTACATGTCGAGACGGTATACACAATGGCATCTCTGTATAAAGTTCTCAGTTTTCTGTTAATTTTTGAGGATTTTCTTTGTATACAACTGATTATCAAACATTTTTTACAGTACGGATAGATTTATAAACTGATCTGAATACATTTTGTCTAACACAGGTTACGTAATCGTTCCAGCTCCCCATCTCTCGACACATGACTTGCTCCACTTTCTGAACTCGAGCGCAACCTCATGACGACCCACGAGTCCACTTTCTTTGATACGCTCTCTGACGATGCTCTCTCTGTTATTGTTCGTCACACAGGCACACACCCGTACATTGATGAATGGCCGGAACATGTCGATTCGCCAAATCTTTTGTGTTTGTTGAAGATTGGGGGACGTATAAGTTACTGGGCCCGCGATGTGGTATCTCGACTGCAGCAGGTTAAGTTTGATTCAAAAGCGCCCTCGAGCAATGCCTTCGAAGATTTTGCACCGAGTTTACGTAGCGTGCGTTACTTTTACCGCGCAGAGAAAACGATTCCGCGACCTATGTTGCATTTGCCAAATCTCCGCGAGCTCCGAATCGATACATTCAACACCTATAACTATGAACGCTGTCCCATCCATGTGGTTCTAGGCGCCTGTGGTGCCAGTTTACACACATTGGCGCTGTGTCTTCGTCATCATGTAGGAAGCAAAGAAGTCGACGCTATCACTTCTAAGTGTTTTCAATTGAAAGAGTTCGAACTTTGTGCGAACAGCTTCGAAGAACCCGAGCTTGAGCCCCTGTGGCCTGTCGTTGGAAAAACAGTGACCAAACTAACATTGAAGGCGTTGTATACTTCATTCCATGATAACATTGAAGTATTAGAGCCCATCGCACGAAACTGCGTGATGGTCGAGGAAGTTGAAGTGAATCATCCCCAAAATCTGTGGCTGTACAAACGGCTTGGTTCTAATTTGAAGATTATGCGCTTACGATTTAGCGACCGTATCCTGAGCATGATGGAGCTTCGAAGCCTGTTTGAATCATGTCCTAATCTACTGATTCGTGCCGCGGTCTTTTTGGAAATCATACCAAAGGATATCTTTGTAGTCTTGTCGAGTCGATTCCGCTCGCTCGTTACTTTTCTAAGCTATCCCAAACTTTTTCCAGAAATGCCCATGCTGCAAGAAATCTCCTTACACATGACCGAGAATCAGGCCGATACCATTGAATCGTTTTCAACGCACCCTATCCCGACGCTACGCAGGCTCACCCTCCGGAATGTAGCGACAGGTGTCATTTTTGATAAGTTGGCGGAAGCGGTAACGAATTTGGAGGAACTGCGTATATCGATGGAAAGTTTCAGTGCTCCGGGTCTATTTGATGAACACAATTGCGATAGGCTCTTGCTCGCGAACGCGAAATTGCGCAAAGTACACACCCGTATTGATTTTCGCGATGAGGAGTGTAGCCCTAAGGCCGAACAATTCATTGCATCCATGTTGAAAAGTGTGAGAGATTGTAAGAAGCTATGCGAGTTCAAAGTTCTTTGCAGATGGTTAAGCAATCCGCCTAGTCCCATCATCCGCGATGCGTGTGTTCCGTTGCGCAGCAGAGGGGTGTCTATGATTTATTCTCGTTTTTGAGATGTCTAGTTCATGAAACCACAAACATGAACCAAAGACACAGTGAACCCAGGTTAATTCTGGGCAGTGGCTATGTCTATCTCACTTGAACTGTGTTTCTGTCGACGAGCTGTTACATTTAATATTTTTCAATGTTTCACTCTCATATAAACATTGTCCCCCTTGTGGAACTTGGACTTCAAGTCACGATTCATTTTCAATTCTCTGTGATTTCGAAGGGAACTTTTATCAACACAGAAGACAAAGCTGGAAAGCAGTGTGCTCAATATCCACGTCCGTTTCTCGAATTTCGACACGATTCGTTTCGTGAATATGTGGAATACGATACTGACGGATCCTTTCTGCAATGGTCCCTAATTTCAGTCCTATTCAACAAGTTTGTATGAAGAATGATACGTCTTTGTTGTACAGTACTGAACTTGTTTGTTCACCAGGTAAAATGAGAGTTCTATGCATGATTGCTTTCTGACAGCTTGTTTCGCTGGACATCGGCACTATTCACGTCCGTCTCTGTATCCTCGTTTCATTCCCAGACACGTGGATACCGGAGAAATTCAGCTTGGCTCATACAGTATGGTCGGCTCCAGCACTATTCTACTCCTGAGAGCATGCATCTTCCAAGTCACGAACCCATCCTACCCGTTATGAGCGCAGCTAAGCCCATTTTCCTTGACTTGCTCTCAGACGACATAATCTCTATTATTGTTCGTTACACGAGCACTCGTCCGCATACCGATGACTGGCATGAGTACGTTAATCCACGAGTTCTTAGTGACTTGTTAAAATGCGAAGGCAGGATAAGCTACTGGGCTCGCGATGCGATTTCTCGCGTGCGCCACGTCGAGATTGATATGCAGGCTCGGAAAAATCCTGATTTAGACCAGATTATGCCACATTTGCATAATGTACGATACTCCTATCATGGAGAGAAAGAAGTCCCGCGGTCTTTGCTTCACATACCGAATCTGCGAAAGCTTCACATCGAGACGAATCACTACCAGAGATTCCCTTTCGATGTGACTCTCAGTGCCTGTGGTGCCACTCTTCATACACTAACTCTATGCTTGCGTTCGTTTGTAGGAACCAAGGAAGTCATTCCCATCTCACGTGAGTGTCCTGCGCTGAAAGTACTCAACCTATCCGCGTACAGTTTTCATGAGCATGAACTAGAGCCATTGTGGCCAGCAATCGGAAAGACGCTCACCAAATTAACTCTGAAGACATTGTACGTTACGTTCGTCGACAACACCGAATTGTTAGAGCCGATTGCACGAAATTGTGTTGTACTCGAAGATGTCAAGTTGAATCACCCGCAACATATTTGGCTATACAAACAGCTTGGTGCCCAGTTGAAAATCATTCGCTTGGACCGAGATGTCCCTGCCCCGAACGTGCAGGACGTATCTGATGTTTTGGAATTGTGTCCAAATGCAATTGTGCACGGCTTCGTATCTACACTTTCTGATGACGCGCTCGTTCTGTTGTCAAGTCGCATGGCTTCCTTTTCTGGCTTAAGGATGCTTGAACCTTTTCCAGAAATGCCTTACCTACAAGAAGCTAGTATGGTTGTGACGGAGAATCGATTTCCCGCTATGAAATCGTTTTTTGACCGTCCAATCCCTTCACTACGCAAGTTGTATCTGCTCGTTGAAAATGGTAATGTTTTCGAGCCTGCGGCGAAATCAGTGACCTGTTTGGAGGAGCTCCGTGTTACTATTCAGTGCTTTGATGTGGCAGGTGCATTCGGTGAAAATGACTTTGATGAACTTCTGTACGCGAACCCGCGATTACGAAAACTGCGGATTTCCTTCTATGATGAAGAATTGACTTGCTACGAAAAGGTCGAGCGATTCCTTGTGGCATTGTTTGGAAGCCTAAAAAATTTTAAAGAGCTAAGTGTGATTGAGGTCGATGGCAAGATTGTATTCAAGTTGAATAAGACTATTATTCGTGATGCCTCTGTTCTGTTGCGTAGTAGAAGGATAAGCATAATCTGGAATGGTATTGTATCATTTTCGTGATACGGGATAAAGCGATTTGTATCATGGGATGAATTAGGCAGCATGTGTATCGATATCCATTAAGACATCTACTCAACTACCCCAGTTATCATTAGTCAGACGAGTTTGGAATCTTCCCTTTCAATGATATTCAGCTCGTGTGTTGAGGAATTCTTGTGCTCCCCCCTCGACATATTTGGTCGTCCAAGCTGACTGGGTAGACACAACGTGAAAATTCGTCTTCTTTAACTATCGGTGGCTTGTTAGAAATCAGCGGAATTTTGACAAACGACAGCTAGCATAACTCGTCCAATGGAATTGCATTGTTCCTAAGATTTTTTATTTCTGAATAATTTCGCCGCAGACCGTAAATTTATTCTATTCTACTACCGACGTATAATAATTTCATTTATGTACCCAAGAAGTGCGGTCTGATGCCAGGCGGAACTGTAGATGTGGTACAAGCTGAGAAAGGATGAGTGTCAGGAGGAGCCAGCAAGCCGGCACAGGGTGTCAAATTACTTCAGTGGGGCACCTCCATTTAACTCCTTAACAGTATGCGTAGCACACTTGATAATGTGAACTTCGTATGTCAAAATTGCTACTGCAAAGATCAGCACACAAAAATATTATTTTTTAAAATAATTAGGTACATCTTTATTCTTCCATAGCGCCTGCTATCTTCTCGAAATTTTAATCAGGGCTAGGTACAATAGCGCATAAAGTCATGAAAAAATCTCTTGAACTCAATTCGTAATCTTCTAAGCTAATTCATGAGTGATTCCGCTTGTATTTTATCACTCGTCATTTAAATTTGATGAAGAATAACAGAAATATCCGAATGTGTAACAAATTGAGCTTCATAATAGCTTTGTTCAAATTCTTACAACTCTGATATACTTCAAAACCAGAATTAGTAATTTAAAATTTATTTAGATCTCAAAAAATTAATCAAGGCTATGTAGATTACATTTCGGCAGTGACTACCCCAACGAAATCTAGTCGATGTTTAAATTTTGTAGATGAAAATAAAATTGAGTCCAATACTAACTGAAACTCAAGAACTACGTCAACTTGACACGTAGTCTAGAAGGCAGGAATCAGAGTTGGTTGAATTCGCAAAGAATCTAAATCGAATCCGTCTATCCTATCATATATCATCACCTCGAGTCATAAAGCTATCTATCATACTACAACCTAATCAGATTTGAGTGGAGGCTGGAAGACTCGCCATGATTATTGGCAGTATACGTCTACTTCAGTCTCTCCTGAAACTGGCTAAAAGAAAGCTGTATTTGGGTCTGAAATGAAGGTTATTCGGAGCGGAATGATCCTCTCTTCGATTGGTCCATCTGTGTTTTGAGCTTACGAAAAAATTTTCTGCTATTGTAGGGTTAATTAAGACTACAGGCTGGAGGTAGGAATTTGACTCGGAGTGCAATATTCTTCTATTCTTTTACAACCACTATTTGTATTCCTTTTCGGCATGTGAGGTCGCGTAAACGCATAGTAGCGTGTCATTGCAGCACGTGATATCGCTATAAGCTAGCATAAACCTCAATAACTTCAATTGAATTATTCTTGTACGATTCAGGTATTAATTATATGTTTTGATTTCCACTCTGCACGAGTGTCACGCTTTAAAATAATTAATGTTCATGTTTTCTCGTAAATCATTAACAAAATAACCCTTTGCAAGTTAAATATGAACGTTCACTAGCCGTCTAGATAATAATTAACTATGCTTGTGAACTTGAAATCAACCATACCACAGTAATTTACGGCTTCATCATCATCTTTGCTCGTGGTTGATTCCACATCTGTTTGGAATAAAAATTGATTAAATTAAAATTTTCTGTTTTTACAGATTCTTAGCTTTCTCCAACTCTGCAGTTTCCAGATATCAGTCTTATTCTTATATATTGGCCATTATGTCAATACTGGTTTTGGACAGGAAGTTAGCTGACTATACTTAGAATGCGATGTTCGAATGAAAACTGCCCTTTTTGAAAATTCTATGGTCGCAAAGTGAAAATGTATGAGTTATTTGTCTGTTTACAGTGTGAAAAGGGAATAAAAGGTATCTTGAACTGAGAAATAATTGAATCTTGCCGTTGTATTTCCTACAATTTATTTTTATTTCATTCATCCGGACAGAATAGTTTCTATATCAATTACTACTCTTTGAATTTTAAAAAATTTTCTATCTGGGACAGAACCTTATATGAAATACAGCTACGATCCATTAGCTGACTAACGAGTAGAATTTTGCCTGTCACAAAAGCATGACACAAATTGGCACTAGATAGATATTTTGTACTGAGAGGGCAAATAGTACGATTTATATTACCGTAATGGCATACTGAATCTAATTATGTATATGAATAGAAGGTAAAATCGTTAACTGCAAAGAAAATGGTTCAAATAATAAGTTATGTGACGAAGATTTCGATCTATGCGAACAAGTTGGATCGGAGGTAAAAATGGAAGCTTCGAATCAGTAAGTAGTGAACAATCGAACTAGAGGGCCATTTGATGACTACATAACTTAAATTCAATAAATATAGAAGCAATCTGCCTAGAAAATAAAGGTAATCTGAAACATGTACGAAAACAATAATGAGTACGCATTTTTGTTCTCCGAGAAAAACTAATTTTTTCACATTAATCTTGATCAAAATGTTGACTGTAGTAGTTCAGCGATTCATTCGGATCTCTGTATGCGAAATACAATAAAGAATCCAAAAAGGCTTATTTTTGGATACTGGCTGGTTTTTTTGAACATCCCATAGATTAATAGAACGTACAGCTGGGCGTAGTTAGATCTAGTTGTTATCTTGTCTTGATTGTTCTCTGTCACTATGATTTTCGGAACAACACCTGAACATTTCTTTGCAAAAGTGAAGTTTTCTTCGTACGTATAAGTAGTCAAGTCTCATTTAGTTCTGAATTGAATTATCGAAATGACAGATATGATAAGCAGTAACACTATGCGAGGGCTCGAGTGGAGTTCTTCATTTTCCGTCTGCGCTAGGTGGGCTAAGCCTCAGAGGTATCCTCTAATTCATTTGTAGTCACGTAGTTTACGAGAACGAACGAGAGACGTCACGTACTAGGCATGCATACTGATAGACTGAAGGCCTCAGATTGGAGCTTTCGCAACTCATTTTGCATGATATTGAACATCACTTCCTCTCATATTATCATCTAGATTTTTTTTCAAAGCGAAAAGTGATCTACCGGAAAATTGAATGCCCGCTCCTGCTACCGAATTCGCTGCTGCACATCCGTCTAGCCCATGAGATGTGGGCTTGAGTTAATTGTTCATCTTTCCCTATTTGTGATCTAGGAATGTTGGATACCTACAATAATATATATAATCACGTTATAATGCAATTTATAATATTGATTCCGTCCAATAGGATGCGTTATAATTATAATATACTCGATTCCGAGATAGACATGTTTTGGACCTGAACAGTCAACCCTATCTGGCTTGGACCTTCGTGATATCGCATTACGTAAATTTTTCCACAAAAAAATCACAGCTGATGTAATCACCTGTATGATTTCTGATTCTGTACCATTTCTATCAGAGACCATACCTGATATAGTTCTTGGAATAACAAAGCGTCATCTATGAATCTTTTTTTATTGTGTTAAGACTCTACCACGATAGCTTTTCATGGTTTATCAGGCAATTCTCTCTACAGTTCGGAGGACTTTAGAAGATCTACGCGATATGTTTGTTGTCTTGCGTACCCTACCACTATTGAATTTTCTAGATAGCAATCCAACCCTGGAATTTCATATGGTCTGATTTCTATTTTAATAATCGCGTACCCTAATTCCGGAGCTATTACTAAAAATATCCACAATTGGTTGCATCTTAGATTTTTTGGGGACTACCAATGATTTTAAAGAGTCTATCTTATTTGTTTTATTGTTTGAATATCTCTATTCACACGACATTTCCGACTAAGTATTTGGCCCAATTCGATCCAACAGCAAACAGTCCGCGAATTGAAAAAGCGTGAACCCTGTGGCAGCCTTGTGTATTCGATTTCTACAACTTACAATCGCCCTCGTTCGGCAATATAACAACGTTTTGCGAGCTCGCCAGTGGGTCTGCGTCGAAAGCTTTCGAATCCATAGATGGTATTGAGTGGAGGCAGATTAGACGATTGGTGGTACAAAATATTATGTTGTGAGAATCGCTCCATAGATTGATAAAGTAATATAGTTTTTTGGTAATTATCAAGTAGGGCTCTTATGAATACAGAACATATCACTAAATGTTTGTTGTGGGCGTACATTGGATTTTCTTGGAAGAAATGCCTAGCAATGGAGTGTTTTTTCACTCCATACCCACTTCTGTTGTGAAATCTTTTGACCTAGCACTGAAATTTTGCAACAGTACCTCTTTACTGCTATGTTAGCCACATACTGGTAAGTACCCCCTCCGTTTCAAAATTATTGTCCAATTGTTAGTTATCACTTTTTCAAATTTTTTGTCCACTTCTACCAGTTTATTTGATGCGCTTAGTGACGCTCGTTCACGATGTTCTGGGCAAGATTGTATATAGCACTATCGCATACTATGTTCTCTATAGGATCCCCATTATTACGGTGATTGATTTTTCCAACATGCGGCTGTTTTTACCGATTTCCACCATGCTTCATTAGCGAACATTCCATACACTTCTGTAGAGAAATAAAGTTCGAATCAATATTGTGCGGTTCGTACGCATCAAATGCAGCGTTACGTGTATTGATGAGCCCTTGAACTGTTCTTGGTGCGTGCTTGTACTGAAGAGATTGTACGCATCGGAAAAACCCAAGGCCTAGTACATTGAAATCGGGAGAATTCGCAAGTTGGTTCGTCATTTTGATGTTCCAACGAAAACGTTGTCCTTCTTCAGCAAAATCTACGTCATCAATAGACCAATGACATGGGGCGTTATCTTGTTGCATCACAATAAGCTCAGATTTAGGCCCTTGCCACTTCCGCCTTATTGCAGGAATGACTTTCTCCGTAATGTACTTACAATAAACATCTCTATTGACGAAAACAGACTTCGGCTCTATTGTCCCAGCTGGTCTATTCCAGCAATTCCTCTTCGCTGCAACCGTTTCAATGAATGGCCAAAAACCAATCTTCCCGTCAAAAACAAATTCACCGCTGGCATCGAAACGAGGACGCGCTATCACAGCCAAGAACATGACCTTTGGAGTATACCTAGAAGATTTGCCTGAACGTTCTGGTTCCGGCTCATCTTTCCTCAAGTAGAATGTCCGAGTAGTTTCCGACATTTGAAACGACTTTTCGTCAAAGACAACATAATAGTGCATGCTTGTAAACTCTAGTGTTTGTGGATAAATAATCGAAAGCGCCCACCTTACTCGGTCAATTTTGTTCTCCTCAGTAAGAAGTGGTTTCATCTTGTTTCTCACACATCGGATTTTACTATGCTTTAGCACGCGCCATAAGGTTGAAATCGAAAAATCCAGTCGCTGCGGATGCATGGAGCAGCGTCAGGCGATGTCGGGCAGGAACAGAAACCAAAGCATCGTTAACAATTTTTGCATTGATACTCGGACGACCAAGACGACCCTTTTTGGTGTTTCTCATGGCGCTTATCACTCCTACATCGTCATTAGCATCTAATCGACGCTTCCAAATACGAGTCACAGTACGAGGGTGGACATTGAACTATTCTGCAGCTGCTCTGATTGAACTATACGGCAGTTTTGAGTTGACGAATTTGGAGAGTAAATGAGCATAAAAGTCCAGTCGCTTGTCATCAGTGAGATTTCTGTCTCTGGGATCACACACTATGAGGGAAGGCGTATGGCTAAGTTTGTCTAATTCGAAGTTGAAGAAGATGGATGATGACTGCCAACTTCAGCGTACTTTACTACACTTGTCAAGGACGACGCATGCAATTTCATATTGATTGAACATGGTCTGTTGAAAAGCTACGCTACTTACTACTGCCTGACCTGGTTGGTTTCGTAAATGGGGAACGTCGTAAACACAATTGGACAATAATTTTGAAACGGAGGGGGGTACGTATCAAAGCGACCTACTCCTATCTGTAATATGTGCTTACTTGCGATCGTAGCAAGATATGGTGATATCGAATCAGTCAATATCGAGCAGATGAGCTCGCTTCCGCTTGACGAAGCAGGTGTCTAATAAATAACATCATTTTTCAAATGGCTTTGCGTTGAAATATTCGGGATCGGACCAGAATGGCATCACATCAAAGGGTTAGGAAAAATCAAGTTTCCATCAATTACTAATTGCATAGTACCAGGAAACATACAGACGTTTACTTTTCCTGCAAGATCAACTTGATTCGTGCAGCACCTGATTTGGTACGTAAGAGAAAATTTCTGATTCTTAGGTGCAGGTTCTGAAGAAGACTACCTAACATGCGATTGTATGCTTGGTTCTTTCATATAGTGCTTTCGCACTAAATTCAATAGATTCCCGTCGGGTTCTTCTTCATCAGTAAACTTATTGCTGCGATGAGAGATGTCGCACATTTTTGAACCACTCGCTCTCCAAAGTGTCATCTCGAAACGCCATTTTCCAAAAATGGATAAATAAAATACGATCCAATCAAAAAATCGAGGACGATAATTCGTTTCAGTTCTTTTTCCATGATTCTAGATACGTGTATTGAATGAATTGAAGTTTTTCGATGATTCTCATGATCCTGCAGTAATACGATATGAATTTCTGTTCAGATCGTTCAATCTTACAAAAATTGTAAGGGCATGGAGCTTTGTGTAGTATCGGCTCATGGTATGCTTGAAATTCAACAGTTGCACAGTAAATGGCTTCAAACCCGTATATGATTTTCTCCTCTGTAGCCAACGAAGTTGTCGGCCAGAACAGAATGAGCTGAGTTGAAGATTGATTCCAATGAATCACGAGCTACAGATTTGTTGGGAACTGAAATAAGATACTACATTTCAGTGACTGATTTTAATAACCTTTGACAAACCAGTAATAATGTCCAACCGCAGATCCCAACGTACTGCATCAAGCGATAGACATGTGAAAAATTCATATTACAGCCAATTTTCTTTGTCTCCTCGACGACACTCTTTACACATTTGCAATCATCTACAATCCTTTAGATCTACGCCGTCAGAGCAGGGTTGAGAGAAAGACTGCATACAGTTCTGTAACACATGAACAAGGAATCAAATCCATAAATATTCTTAAAGTACAACGAGATTGCTTCCAGAGATGTTCGCAATTATCGCTTTTGCGAAGATTACATTGGTTGCGATGATTAAATTTGCAGCAAGGAATTAAAATACACTCCATAAGTGATACATAGACGATCATACAGATAATCCTTCAGGTTTACACCGATAGCTAGTCAAAGCTCTTGCACAAATAGCATTTCACTTTCATCGAATCGGTATTTTGACAGATCAATCGTAGCCTTTCTTTTCCTATTTTTCAAATGATGAAGAGTGAATTATAGGGAATTTCGTCCTTGAAATTAATACGTAACTCCATCCATTGTCACTACACTATCTACTTTCATTATACGAGCCTTATTAACTTCTGCGAAGCATGTTCTTTATTTTCGAACTATTTTTTCTATATACGAGTTGATAGATGTTCTAGCTTAAAGTTACGGTTTTAATGTTGATCCATATTTAAGATGGGATTGACTGTCACGCCTTGTACACATCTTCGTTCTATGTGCTATTCTTTTTGAGATTTTCTGTAATTTTTTCAGCGTAGAATCTGAGATGACAGCTAGTGCTTTAGGCTTTGAGATCACATGGTAGTACTTCGAATACGATTTCTGATTTGATTGAATAGTAACTTTACTTTTCACGAGTAGATGGCTAGACAGTGAATCGAATAGTGCCCCTACAATTTGTACTATTTAGTACAGCCAGTTGCATATCGTGTAAACTCTGTTTATAATATTCCGGCACAACACCCAAGCAGCATGGAATTTTGAATTCTGCTGAGATAGAAGGAGGTCCTTCCCATACGGTTTCTAGTTGAGTGAAGATTCTAGATGCGACGTTCAAAATTCTTTCAATGGCAGACGGTGATATCGAGTAGACTCCTCTTTAACGATACTTCAAATAACTGTATTGGCTTCTTCTTTGTTGATTTCTCCAAAAAATTTTGACGAAGGCATCATGAAATGAAACTAAATTCCTGCGTGAAGGAACGGGAGGAGAAAGAGTAGAACAGTTCAAGATCTTCACATTTATTTTTAATGAGGGACCAAAAGATGAACTTACAGTCGGGATTGAACTGGATCTCACATTGCAGGTCAACGTTTGACAATACATGGCTGCAGTGTATACTATCATTTTCTATAACCCGCGCTCTGTCACATGTTTATCGACGCATTTTGAGAGGGGGTACAGGACACTCCAAACTACGGTAGAGGCGATCATTTTCCCGAAAATTGGTAGCATTATTGTGAATGAAATATTCTTGTTGCAGGTAATAATGATTTAACCATTAAAAGAAAAAGACTGTCTAAAACTTTTTAATTATTTGTCTGTATAACATTTAGAAAAATTATCATTTCTCGTGAAATACCGCAAGCGACTTACGTGTTGGGAGGAAGAACAATTTACCGACAATGAATGCCACCACAACGAAAGTTGCTATCTTTTGAAATCATTGGTAGTGACGGATCTTTAGAGGTTCACAGCAAAGTGTCTGAGTGGATGACAAGAAATAATTACCTCTAGAATGGCAGATAAGGTTTTTAGAAATAAAATTCGAAGACAAAGACTAGTACATTTAGTTCATTTTTGTCGGCATTATATTTTTGTGTATTCAAATTCTATTTTCCATGTAATTACGGGTTGATTCACGATTAAACATGGAAACGGGGATCATATAGTATTCTGGAAGGTATTTGAATAGGCCATGATATTGAAAGTGCATCTAGTGCGGTAAGGAAGCACAAAATAGATTTTTTACAATATAAAATGACATTATAAGAAAGTTCAATTTCCAGTGAACAATGTTCATGTTTATAGACGATATCAGAACTTATTTTATTGATTGTTGATACATTGTACGTAATGATTTGTTGATTGGCATCGATAAAAATGGAAAGGGAAAAAGCTAGTAGCATACGCCGTGTAAACGAAGCCAGTTGATATTGAAATTTGAATTAGTTTCGTTTTTTAGATACATAATTCCCCGTTGCTGTGGTCTGCTTTGTTGTGTTCTTTCTTAAAAAGTCAAATTCCGTGAGAAGTGCCGGAATTTGCTGATTGGCGGTAAGGCAACGCGTTGACAAATCAAAGGTATTGTAGAAAAACCAATAGAACGGTGGAATAACCATTTCACTAGGAACGAAAAGTTGTGCTCAAAGATCAATAAGTAAATGAGTAAGTGCTCCATTCAGCTCGTTTTGAAAGAATGCAACAATACAGTACAGTCCCCGAAATAAGTATAGCCCTATTCAGGTATCCGAAGCCAACAAGTGAACTACGTTGACTCTCGACCAATGAACGGTAGATCCATGTACCCTGTCCTGTGCTTCATCAGACTGCACTATCGACTGCCTCTAGTATGCTAGAACACGACTGTTACAGACCGAATTGGGCGATAGCCCTCCCGTTTCGCCCGAAACAATATAGCACTCTTCACTCGAACTATCGATTACTGCTACGCTCCACACTTTAATACTTCGTTTTCGCTCCTCGCTTATCTAAAACGGCAATACATCTATACTTATTTCGGTGACTGTATATCGGTACACAACCAGATATAGAAACTATTGATTTCTATTGCGTCCCAAGTAAAATCCTCTGCGTTACAATTTACTGTAAGTATGTACACGTCACCGTTCACAATTTGAATCTGGACCAAATCCTTGGTGAACAATTATTTGCGAATGTTTCGCTGAGGTGCGCTGGCACTTCAAGGACTACCGTACCGTAGGGCAGTGATACCGAGACAGCGACGAGTCTTCTTCACGTCAAACACAGAATCTACTGCTCTCCACCCTTCGAGGACTTTTGACTCTGCATCTCATGTGGTGCACAATCGACCGCTCCTGTGATACAGTCTGACGTCTTCCCTCCTACGCAGGCGGAACCGACCAATTCTACGTGTGATTGATTTCCAACCCTTTTTTCTCTGAGTGTTGGCAACATTCAAACTTGTGCCTGTATCATCGTTTCCATGCCTAGACGCGTGGATAACAGAACGTTCTCCGTGGTTCGTAATTGTGGCCAATTCCAACACCACTCGTGAGAGTTAGCATGTCTCAAGTCTCGAGCCACCCTACCCTACCCGTTATGAGCGCAGCTCGACCTAATTTCTTTGACTTGCTCTCAGACGACACAATGTCCGTCATTGTTCGCCACACTAGCACTCGTCCATTCACCGGTAACTGGCAGGACCACGTCGATACAAAAGTTCTTCTCTGCTTGCTACAATGCGAAGGGAGGATAGGGTACTGGGCTCGTGATGTGATTTCTCGCCAGCAATACGTCGAGATTGATATGGAGAATCCGGAAACTCCTAGTTTAGAGCAGATTATTCCACATTTGCGTAGTGTGCAATACACTTATCGTGGAGAGATAGAGATCCCACAACCTTTGCGTCACACGCCAAATCTTGGAAAACTTCATCTTGTTGACACGGGTATGTACATCAGATATCCTTTAGAAATGGTTCTCAGTGCCTATGGTGCCACTCTCGACACGCTGTCGCTGCGTTCTCATTCGATTAGAGGAATCAGGGACATGGGTTTCACCTTAAGCGAGTATCCTCAGCTGAAAGAACTTAACCTACGGGCGCAGTGTTTTATTGAGCACGATCTTGACCCATTGTGGCCAGCGATTGGCAAGACACTTACCAAATTGACTCTGATAATGTCCCGCGTAGAGTACTCTGGCAATATCGAATTCTTACAGCCAATTGCTCGAAATTGTGTAGTACTCGAAGATGTCAGGTTGAATCACCCGAAGCACGTTTGGCTGTACAAACAGCTCGGTTGCCTGTTGCAAATTATTCGCTTATACCACGATGCCCCTCCTCTGAGCGTCCACGACGTATCTGACGTTTTAGAATTATGTCCAAATGCAGTCGTGCACGGTTGCTTATCTACTCTTTCTGATGACACGTTCGTTCAGTTGTCAAGTCGCATATCTTCGTGTTCCGAGTTAAGGATGCTTGAACCTTTTCCAGAGATGCCTTTCCTACGAGAAGCGAGCATTGTTTTGACAGCAATTCGATTTACCGCTATGAAATCGTTTTTTGACCGTCCGATCCCCTCACTGCGCAAGCTGTATCTGCGCGTTGAAAAAGGTAATGCGTTCGAGACTGTGTCGAAATCTGTGACCTATTTGGAGGAGCTGCTTGTGGCTATTCAATTCTTTGATGTCGAAGGTGCATTCGGCGAAAACGATCTCGATGACCTTTTGGACGCAAACCGCGGATTACGCAAGCTGCAGATTTCGTTCTATGGTGAAGGATTAACTGGCTATGAAAAGGTGGAACGATTCCTCGTGGCAATGTTTGGAAGTCTGAAAAATTTATCGGAGCTAAACGAGGTCGTGGTCAGTGGGAAGATTTTAGTCAATTTGAATGAAACCATCGTTCGCGATGCCTGTGTCCCGTTGCGCAAGAAAAGGATAAGCATAATCTGGAATGATGTTGGATCTATTTAGTGATATGGGAGAAGGCGATTAGTATCAAGGGATGAATAGGACAGCCTGTTACCGGTAGTCAACATCCATTAAAAAATCTTCGCAACTACTCTGTACCAAATAGTCGATAGTCAGACGAGTGTAGAATCTTCCCTGTCGATGAGATTCGAATCGTGTGTTGAGAACCGCTTGTGCTCGCTGTGCTCGCACCTCAAGATACTTGGGCCTCAAATCTGACTGGGTACAAATAAGGAGAAAAATGATCAACTCTCATTCCCCGAAACTTCCAGTAGTAATGATGACATCACGTCGAACGCAGAATCTATCGCTATCGTGCGTTCGAGGACTGGTGACACTGCACCTTATCTGGTCTACAATCACCGCTGCTGAAACACAGACCGATGTTTCCCCGCTATACAGGTCAAAACCGGAGTTCTATGCGCGATTGGTTTCTAAAGCCTTGTTCCACCGTGCGTTAGCAATGTTCGCACATCTACATGTGTCCTTTCCATACCCAGACGCGTGGACAACAGAACGTTGGCCGTGGCTCGTAATTGTGACCAACTCCACCACCACTCATGAGAGTTAACATTTTTCAAGTCCCAACGTGCTAGTATGATACTAGCGCTCGTCTCTTCTTGAACGATTGGAATCAGGTGTACCCTGTCACTACTGTCAGTGCAGTCGATAGTGCTGTTAGTGTTTCCCGTGCACTCTGCGTCTTCCGCGCAGGGACATAATACGGCTTCAATATCACGGAACTCTGCCTCAAAGTTAGTTATGCTGTTCACGGCAGCTATGAATTCGAGAAGGAGACGTGCTTGGTTTATGCATAACTGTTATTGCTTATGTTCAGCTTGAAGTACAAAACTGTAAACATCTATAATAAATATATTTTTAACCACTTTCTACAGTATCACCCCATGGGCTGCAGTACACATGCAGTAATGGCCAATCGTTTGCGACCCATCGCAAGAACCTGGAACACCCAATCATGCCCTAAACCGTACTGAGACAGTGACAAGCTGACTTCACATCGAATGCAGGATCTACCGCTATCGTCCCGTCGAGGACTGGTGACACTGCACTTCATTTGGTGCACAACCGACCGCTTTCTGACACAGTCTGACGTCTTCCCCCTGCATAGGGAAAACGAGAGTTGTATGAATGATTGATTTCTAATGCTTTGTTTCCCCGTGCATTAGCATTGTTCGCACCAGTGCCTGTATCCTCGTTTCGATGCCCAGACGTGTGTACAACAGAACAGTCTCCGTGGCTCATAATTGTGGTTAACTCCACTCGAACGCTACTCGTAAGAGCAAACATTTCTCAAGTCACAACGTATCGTACGCGTTGTGAGCGCCGCCCTACCGAGTTTCCTTGACCTACTCTCAGACAACATCATCTCTGTTATTGTTCGTCACACTAGCTTTCCTGTGGTGCCACTCTACATTCGCTGACTCTGGGCTTACGTTCGTTTGTAGGACACGAGGAAGTTGAGAGCCCATCTCACGGGAGTGCCCCGGGCTGAAAAAGCTTGAACTATTCTCGTACGGCTTTCATGAGCATGAATTTGAGCCGTTATGGCTAGCAATCGGAAAGTCGCTCACCAAATTGACGCTGAAGACATTGTACTTTCCGTTCGTCGGCAACTCCGATTTCTTAGAGCCGATTGCTCGAAATTGTGTTGTACTCGAAGATGTCAAGTTGAATCACCCGCAGCATGTTTGGCTATACAAACGGCTCGGTTCTCAGTTGAAAATTATTCGCTTAGGCCGAGATGTCGCTGCCCTGAGCGTGTGAGACGTATCTGATGTTATGGAATTCTGTCCGAATCCAATCGAGCACGGCTGCTTATCGAATAATTCTGATGACGCGTTCGTTCGGTTGGCAAGCCGCATCGCTTCATGTTCTGAGTCAAGGATGATTCAACCTTTTCCGGAGATGCCTAGCTTACAAGGAGCGACCATTGTTGTGCCCAAGAGTCAATTTACTGCGATGAAGTCGTTTTTTGAGCGGCCAATCCCTTCACTACGCAAGCTGTATCTGCGCGTTGCAAATGGTAATGTTTTCGAGACTGTGGCGAAATTAGTGGCATATTTGGAGGAGCTCTTTGTGGCTCTTCAATTCTTTGATGAGCCAGGTGCATTCGGTGAAAATGATCTTGATGAACTTTTGGATGCGAACCCACGACTACGCAAACTGTGAATTTCCTTCCATGATCAAGGATTAACTTGCCATGAAAAGGTGGAACGATTCTTTTGGCATTCTTTGGAAGCTTGAGAAATTTAAACGAGTTGTGTGAGGTTGATGTCGTTGGCAAGGTTGTAGTCAAATTGAGTGAGACCAACATTCGCAATGCCACTGTTCCATTGCGCAATAGAAGAATAAGCATAATGTGTGATGGTTTTCAATCGATTCCGTGAGATCATTGGAAGAATCGCGCAGCATGTTTGTCGACATCCATTAACCGTATGAAGACAATGTGCGTTAGGAAGTGCAGCCGAAGTTGCAACCGTAGCAGCAGAGAAAAAGAGATAGGTTCCCAAACAGTGGTACAAGATGAGAATAAATGGCGTGAGTGTCGGCAAGAGCTAGTAAGCTGACACAAATTCTTGAACAAATTCTACTGGGGCACGTCCATCTTTCTTCTTCACCATTTGTGTAGCGCACTTCTTATTGCGAAATTCCTCAGATAAAAGTCGGTGATGAAACATCACTTAGTCTGTCTAAAGACTTAATACAAATAATCAAAACATGCTCGAAAGTCTTTTCATGATCTTCTGCGCAGAGCTATCTGCGAGACATGACTACCATTGAGCAAAACCCGCAAAGAAATAGACAGAGAAGCCAGCTGTATATAGAAACATGGAAATTCGACCATTCCGTAATGCAGAACCCCACCAGGGTTGGCGAGATTGCGATATCGAGCTCGGAATTTTGTCGTTTCTTTGATTCGTGTGTGTGTCCGGAAAATATCTGGGCCAGATATAATATTACTCGTTGACTGCGGTGTTGCCGAGGTCGACGTTCTACAGTATCGATGGCGGCGTTCGTCGCACCACTCGCCACCAGACTGGCGCCCATCGCTAGTGCAGGCAGCACGAGCAAGCCGACGCCACGACCACGCACGGCCAAGCTGAATCTGCGCGACGCGAACGCGCTCGATGCCGAGCTGCGCCGATTCTCCGCAAAGGTGTATTCCGATGAGACCGTGTTGCCGCGACTTTCCGACCTCTCTCGCGAACAACGCGGGGACCTTCGCTATGCAATCTCACGCTATCACGGCGGGTTTCGGGCTTTCAGCGCTGTGAGCTCGCAGCGCGTTCCACCGCGACGTGGCACTGCCGCGGCTAAGACAGCCACCAATAAGGCCGAGAACGAGCGTGAAGACGCCGATACAACAACATCGCTAAGCTTTCGGGAACTTTCAGAACAAATACGGTCGTTCATCGAGGAACACATCGTTCCGCTAGATCGGGACCACGCCGACCTATCACGGCGTTATTTTCCTACTCACGCGGCGTTCCGACTGTACCACCGGTCAGATCTAGTACAGCAAGTACAACAGCATGGTGGTTCACGCGCGGTGGCGCTACGAATGGGTCTTCATCTGCACTATCACGCGGCGACAGACTATGCGGGGGAACCGACGCGATTCGAGGCGGAGCTACGCCGCTTCATGACGCCCACAGGGAAGTTCGACCCCACGAAGGCGAAGATGCCGACAAGTGCAGAGCTGCATCGTGCGGGACGGCTGGATCTTATCTCAGGGATCCGGGTGCATGGCGGTGCGGCGGCGGTCGCCGCGTCGTTGGGCGTGAAGCTGGCGCGGGGGAGGCGCAAGCCGACGCCGAATGGTCGGCGTATGCCGCCGACGTTCCTCGACGAGGCGTTCTTCGCGCTGGAGGTTAGTGACGCGGAAGCGTTGCGCCACAACGCAGCAAACGCGTTGCGCCCCCGCCACGAGGAGCGCGGCTACTGCGGTGGGGCGGTGTTACCTCGCGACGGCGGGCGACGTCGAGCGCATTACCACTTCCAAGACTTCGAGACTGTGAAGCGCGAGCTCCATGGCTTCATTTTTGATGATGGGACCCCTGGGTTGATGCCCACCGCTAACGAGCTTATCGCGGCGGGTCGGCGTGACCTCGTGCGTGCTATGCAGTTGCATGGTGGTCAGAAAATTGTCGCCGCGAAGATGGGGCTTTTGCGTAAGTCGATGGGTAGGAAGCAAGCGAAGGAGGCGATACGTAAGCACGCGGTCGCTTCTGCCCGTTCGCGACTATAGCAATTCTGGCCACTGATTGTTTTGTAGAGTTGAGAGTGGCATGAACGTGACTGCGTGTATTTTTTGTACCTGTTCTGTGGAAGTTGCTTGGTGGATTACGAAAGTGACAAACGTATCCCTTTCGCCGCATGTAAATCGATGGAACCTTTCATATTTCTGCGCTTTGATCAGAAGTACACTGTTACTTTCTGCTCTTCAAGTGGTAGACAGAATGGAGGATACCTGCAGAAGTAGTGGCACCTGTCTGAAGTCGACTGATACAGGGTGTCTCTCAGCAACAGAAACGGTTTCCTAGTTGAATTCTTCTTGCCTGTGTGATAACAGAATATCACGGGGAAATATCCAGCAGGTGTCGGAAGTCGAATGGCACGGAGAGGTGCAACGCGACTCAGATAGGTGGCAACACAGCACATCCATCGCTTCGGTGTAGGCAAGAAGCCGCGCGCCCGCATAGAACAACGTGAAACATGTGACTGTGTAACGTGTACGGCGAAAAACCAAGCATGTGATTCCATTCCGATATAACTGCAGTGCCAACAGACGACAAGCTGTAGCCGCGCACACTCGACGTCGCGCACCATGCCCGTTTCGGCATCAGCGCGCAGTTATCAAGTGCCGCTGTTGCCGGTGGAGGCGCGACACACACGATGCAGCCACCCAGCGATGACGGCGCCTTCACGCCGTCTTACGTCCGCGCCTGGGACGACGTCGATTCGTCGCAGGTGCAGTGGTCCGACGATGCCCTCACCGACCTTGGCTCGGTCCTCGACGACGCCATCAGTGCAGGCAAGGCCAGTGTGCGTCGCCTGCCCGGCGGACTGATCGAGGAGACCAGCCCACTGCACGTTTGCGAAGAGTCCCCGCGCGCCATCGAGGGCTTCCGCCAGCTCTGTGTCGCGCTGGGCGATTACGGCGAGAAAGACGCTATTCCTCCCAACCTCATCACCTTGGCCCCAATGGACAAGCCGAGTACCAGAAAGGAACAATCGAAGGCCGAGCTTCCGAAGGCTCCTGCGAAAGTGGAGCGAAATAAGCGGACCGCACCCGCCGCGAAGTAGGCGAATTCCCACTTGTTTTTGCTGCGATGGAACAAACACTGCAATCTATCTATCTTGACGTCATGATGAGTGACTCACTCACCGAAAGCAGGTACTCCTCGTACTCTGTAAACCACATTTGTTTTCAGTTCTTCCCTTCTTATCGATGTTCCGTAGAATCTACCGTGTGTCATTGCAGCTTGAAACTGGGATTTGCCCAAGACACGTGGCCAGCGAGACTCCAATGCAATATCGGCTTTGCCGTTTTCCCAACCATTTCTGTACTTTTGTGCGAACTTTGGGACACAATAACCTTATTGATCATCGCTGTTCCGAGGTCGTACCCTCTCATCGCCGGTTCCCATTCAAGTGCTACTTCACTTGTTGGTACAAATGGACAGTCGGTGAATAAGGCGCAACTGTAATGCGTTCGAATTACACCTGATCTTTAACTGACGGAATTCGGAGTTGATCCCCGAGCTGCAGTAAAATTGAGCACATCAGAAGTGTTGAACCATGCACATCGCATTTGTTCACGCACTCCCGCTCACACAACGACGGCTCAATAGCTCATTGTCATCGAGATGTACAGTACGACATGTTGGGATTCGACGGCCGCCGTCACGCGTGGCCACCGTGACGATGGCGAAAGATGATAGTGGTGGCACCGCGCTGGGGCTACGACTCGTCGCGGGCGTGCTAGCACTGGGTTTAGTCGGCACCGCGCTGGCCCCAATAGTGAGCGGAATCCGCACAGTGCGAAACAACGAGCCGGTGCCAACGGTCTCTACCACGTTGAACTCAACGACAGTGGGGCAGAAGCTACGGCGGGTGCCGGTGTTCGCGGTGACGGACGAGACCGGTCGTCCGTACATGAGCGAGACGGAAGACCACAAGTCGCGCACCGGCTACTTCTTCGTGGACCCCAGCGACGCCGAGCTGTTCCTCAGCAGGGTGCGCGAGACCGTGGAGGAGGGCGAGAAGGAGCTGGCGCGCGTGCGCACGGTGACGTTGGAGGAGGCGATCCCGTTCATCGGGCGCAAGCGGTCGAACGGGTTCAAGGGCGTGCCGGAGCGCTTCCAGCTGGTGCCCGACGAGAAGCAGACGAAGATCGCCAACGACATCACCGGCGGCAAGTTCGAGAAGACGTTCAAGGACGGGGTGCCCCTGTTCTACGTGGAGAACTTGGCCCTCAGGGGCAAGGAGGAGAGCGAGGTCTTCATACCCGTGTTCTTCGAGAAGCAAACGCTCGACGAGTATATGAAAAAAGCGAAAGACGCGGGTGGCATTTCCGAGACACCCATTCAGGTCATCGACTTGTTGCAAACTATTCGCGAGCTGAGAGCCGGACAGAACGAACGTCTCAGGCAAGTCGAGTTGTATCCTCTCGAAAAGGCCATTTCGTACATGGCCAAGTCGAAGGCGCTTGAGGCCGCAGGGATCGAATAACTGCCTGCTTGTTGGGTGTTGAGGTGTTCGATGTGTTATGGAAATGTACGATAAATTGCGGACTCTCGGTTTCTTCGAACTTTGGTTATCGGATTCAACCCGTGACTGTTAATGTCTTGTAGCCTGCATCGGGTAGAAACATCTTGAGAAGTAGAGCAACTACGATAATTTGATTTTCAGGTTTGATCCTCAGAATCCCCTTGGAGTGTGCTGGTTTGCGGCAGAACAAATTTGAACATGGAGGAAACCTTTCCATCAGCTTGTCGCCTCTTTTCATAGGTTGTTCAAATATCCAAGACAACGTGTTGCAGGGGTCCACGAGGTAATCGCTGCTATTCTTGCATCCGTTGTGCTCTTTCAATTTGCTAACTTTTCGAGCTTGGGGGCACAATTGCTTACAGGAGTGACGCTGAAACGGCGTTATTTGAGATCCGGAATGAACAAAATCGGGTATTCCACAGCGCGGTCTACCCTCAACAAATTGTCAAAAGGAGCAGCAGTCGAACGTAGGCGGACGAGTTTTGTAAGCAGCCTTAATGCCATGCAGCGATGTCGGGACCACACGAACTCAAGTTGCCGACCATGACACTGCCCGACATCACGATGCCACCGCCGGGCATGGCGCCTGAGCCGCCGCCGCCGCTGCCGAGGAAACCGGCGCATCTACGCCGTCTACACGTGCCCTCGTCGCCACGAGGTGCGGAAGCATGGCGAGCCGATGCATTGCGCCACAAAATGTCGGGGCCCTCCGACCCTGGTGTTCCGCCCCCGCTGCCGCCGAAGCCCTCGTATGCGCGTGCCGCGGACGTCTCCACCGACTCGGCGTCGCCACCCCCACTCCCACCGAAACCGGCGTACGCGCGCGCCGAACCGAAAACACCCTTTCCGCTGCGACCGGACCGACCACCCACGCGCCCGCTTCCGCCGATTCCTGACGTGGGTTTGGCGACGACTCATACAGCGACCGGCTCGGAAACTTCGGCCCCACCCGAACGCTCGATTGTATCTGATGCTTTCCCACTACCCGTGGAACCGCGTCCGTTTCACGTTGATTCCGACTTATTGTCTGCGGAAGATCCCAACGATATTCCTAGTAAGCTTGAAGTGCCTGTTGCGCCGCCGTTGTGTTCGCTTTGCCATGCCACGCTGCCGTCGGTGTTCGGAGAGTTGCCGTTGCGCAAGCGCGACGTGTTCTCACTGCCTCCGCACAACGTGCATGACGTGCGTAGCGCGGCGGCGGAAATCGAGGGGAAGAGGAGACGCAGACGCGACGATAATATCGCTCCTGTTTCACTGACGCCGGCGCTGTCGGGCGCAGAGTTCGGGCCGATGTTGGACGAGTGTGTTCGTGATGCGCGTGTGGGGAAAAGTGGGCGGTCTATGCAGCTGCTGGTGGGCTTTGTCGTGAACACCATTATTGCACAGCACAACGAGGGGCAGAAGTTGTTCGCTCAGGCGGTGACACGGATGAGAGATAATGCCGCCCCGAATGTGAGGTGTGCGGCGTTCACGTTTATTGGGAATGTGGCTGCTCAGGCCATGTTCGTGCGTGGCCGAGTTGCGAGCGATGTGGAGAGTTTATCCAGGTTGATGTTCGCCGATGCTATCCTTTGGATGAGGGCAGCGGAAAGGGAGCGGGATGTGTGGGATAGTGCCGTGCGATGCGCATTACAGCTCTTCTCGAACTTGGAAATCACCCCCACTCATCTGCAGCGCGAGGCATTGCTTGCCATTGTGGCCGCGCTTGAACCTCATCGACATCCGGACCTCACAGCGACATTGTTCGATTTTGCGGACAGAGAGTATGGCGAGGTGAAAAAGAGCACCCACTTTTATCGCGATGTGGAAACCACGATGCGAGTGTACTCGCAGACGAGTTCGTTGAGTGCGAGGCGAAAGTTGTTTCGTGCGATATTGTACGCGGCGGTTGCTGATGCATTGCAAAAGAACGAAGGCTCTTGGTCGAAGCCGGGAGACATTGAGGAACAAACGCGATGGTTATTAGCATTATTTGAAGCGCACGATGCGGGAAATGCGCTAGTGTTGGAGTTCACTCTTGGCGCGCAGGATGACTTTGTGTGGTCGTTGGTACGGCAGCTATTTGTGGCGCCTCTGTTAAAGAGTGGGGGACATGGGGATGACGAGATGGCGCATTTGGGTAATTCGGAGGAGGACGACTTATCGAGTCGATGGGGTCGAACGGCAGTGCCATTTTCGAATGGTGGGTCGGAAATTGACTCAACGGCGCGTGCTTTCGATGTGTCGACGAAGCGATACGCACGCGCTGTGCGGACGGCGAATAGGGTGTTGCACAAGCCGTTTGTACTAAGAGTTTTGCAGGCTTTGAAGCGAATGGCAGATGCGTCGGCGAAGATGCAGACTTATTTAGGAAGTGCTGCGGATGAGGCGGTAGCGCGTGCGCTGTTGGCGACCATGGGATTGAGACGGTGTGAACGCGCGGAGCGGCCGGCCGTGGAGGCCGCGAAATGTTTGCGTGCGATGCATGATGCGGCGGCTACGCTAGTTGGCGTGCCTGGTGCAGCAGCAGCGGCGTTGAGGGTAGCGGAATTGTTACTGGAAACTGTACTGCTTGCGCCCGCATTCGCACATCCGGACCTGAAGAAGAGTGACGCGGATACAGTCGCGGCGCAGTTTCTTACTGGGAGACGGTATGCGGTGCGAAGAATGCTTGGTGATATCGACGTTGCGCTTTTGCTCGCCTGCTTGGCGATTAGCGAACCGAGATGGGCTGATTCGTACGCGTCGTTGGTCAGACAATGTCTAATAGAGTTAGTCGGTGCGACGGAAAGAGGCGCAGCGCTCGCCGCACCCTTTGTGGGAGACCCCGATCCGGCAGTCGCTTACCGCGCAGGTGTGGTCTACGCTGCTGGTGAAGATAGTGGAAGTGATGTTGCCCCCGCCACACCAAGAGACATGACAAGAGAAATGTTACGAAGAGCGCGTGCAGGTGGCTTGGATGCTGTTGATGATGCGTTCGCAAAGGCGCTTCTGTTCAAGGATGTGGTTGAGCTCTCTTGAGTGGTGGAAAACCGAACCTTTTTTGCAGAGTAAATCGCTACTCGAAGTCGAAGTCTCTTCTCAGCCTGGAACACTCAAAAAGATTAGATTTATTTCTTGCCATACATCTGCTTCGGATCACGGATCGGGTCCATCACTGACTTGAGTTGATCACCATCAAGGGATTTGTAAAAGCACGACAGTCTGCCTGTGTGACACGCCGGCCCTATTTGGTCGACAAGAAGTAGGAGTGTATCACCATCACAATCAATACGTAAATCCTTGATTGTCTGCACATTACCCGACTGCTCACCCTTGCGCCACAGGCGCCCACGACTGCGAGACCAGTACACTGCGCGTCTTTCAGCAACAGTCGCACGAACAGCTTCTTCGTTCATCCATGCCACCATCAGCACCTCGCCCGTATCATATTGCTGTGCTACTGCGGCGACGAGCCCGGCCGAGTCCCACTTCACCGCTTCGACGAACACGTCCGCACCAGCATTAATCCGCGACGCAGTTGCACGTATAGGAGTGCGAGCAGAAGATCTGTGTCCGACGCACATCGAACGCGCTGCCCTAGTGCTGATCCTTAGCGGTAGTGAAGTAGCCGTGCTGAACGCCATCCGGTCCATCACGAATTGGAACAAATCCAGAAAATGGTATATGTTACGAGTCTGGTGGGTGAACACCAAATGCCGAAATCTGCAGAGGGTATGACACATCCAATAGACACACCTCGCTATCGATGCGATGCTTCCATCGCACCTTCGCTTTCGGTCGAGCTCAGTTCCTCCAGCGCGATGTCCTTCAGTCCAACATCCTTCACCTCGGCTGCGAGAACTTCGGGGTTCTGCGCATTGTGATTCTCCTTCCACATCGCGGTACGAACACGCACGGGCCGACCGGAATTTCCAGGCACTGCGCCACGCACAAATACTAGATTTCTTTCATCATCCACGCGCATAACACGCAGATTCTTGACCGTCTTCTTCTTATTACCCATACGACCCGCCATCTTCTTGCCCTTGAAAACACGTCCCGGTTGAGTGCTCTGTCCAATACTACCCGGCTTGCGATGCGCCTTCGAACATCCGTGACTTGCAGGGCCGCCTTTGAATCCCCATCGTTTCATGACTCCTTGAGTACCTTTGCCAATCGTGGTCCCAGACACATCCACGAACATACCCGGTAGAAAATGGTTCGCTCGTATTTCGGTGCCAACCGGAAGCACGTGCTTTTCGTCAACAAGGAACTCGGCTAATACTCGCTTTGGCTCAACGCCCGCTGCGGCGCAGTGATATCGCAACGGTTTCTTCGTCTTGTACGGACGTCGTGGAAATGCGCCGACTTGTATGCCCCAACGATGCCGCCTTTCGGTGGGCTGTGGTGGCTTCACCTGGAGTACGTGACAGCGATCTATACATAGAACCGTCACAGGATGTCGTACTCCATCGCCATCCCAGATGTTCATCATCCCTACCTTATGTGCAAGTGCTCCGACGGCCCGATGCTCCCGAGGCCGTATAGCTTCCTTCTTTCCTGCCCATCCCGCCAGTTGTCGAGTTGTTTGATACGCATTCCGCAAGGCCAGGCGCAGCGATCCGACTCGCTGCATTTCGTCGAACCCAACAGATTCGCCTTCCTGGCCGACGCGATCCTGGATAGGAAAATGCTAGTGTCATAAAATGTGGTAACCTAAATTAAGACAGCCCGTAGTAAATCATATTTTACTGTAATATATTAATTACTAATTTCCAGGAACAGTGTGATTCGAAACTAAGCGGCTCCTATGCTGGATACAGGATCAGATCATTGAAATTTTCTTCCTTTCTGAGGACTGAAAACGAATGAAGTATACATCTAACCCAAGTGATGAAATACCGTAGCGTCTTGGAGTGTTCAAGATTAAGTCTAGTTTTATGATTAGAATGAAATAATTTTCAGGAAGAGAGCAGAGATTTGGAAAAATATGCAAATGTATGGCTTTTGCCACCCATTTCTGTCCACATAATATGTGATTTAATAGAATGACGACACTAAAACGAAATGAGATTGAAATTGTTGTACATTTTCACTATCCGAACTGATTATTCTTCAACGAAACTTAATTGTAATCTATTTTTGCACACTTTTCCGTCCTTCATTTAATATTACGACGAAATGGCTTGTATTCTAATACAAACACTGTGCATGAAAATAAAGGCCAGTATAGAAACACTTTAGTATATGTTTCTTAAACTATTCCGGACTCCCCGCTGTTGTCTACTATGAAATACACCAGCAATGGGTATTTTGTTTACCTTGAATCTACATAACGGTACCACTCTAGTTAGACAAGATCACTACTAAAGAGGTCTCTACAACTGTTTCAGGAGGCAGGGAAACAAATACCAACACTCATTAGTGTTCACTGATCGAAACATGGTAGCATCGACACCACATTACGAATGTCGCACTATTTCGAATCACTGCTAATCTCAATTACCTCGGCAGAACTCTGACTCTGACCATCAAATTCACTCTCAAATAATTCATCCGGAACTCCGAAATTTGAATCATTATCGCTGCTGCTAGTCAATTACATTCGAAGTTTCCCTGCGAATTTATTTCGCCTGGGCGGCAATGGCTACAGGTAAAAGAGCACACTTTCGAGTTTTGTCGCAGCGAAAAGTTTATTTTAGAATACTTTTCAGCAATACCCAATTTTTCATTTGTGACACTCGAACAGTGCTGAACAAGTGACACCAGATCCAAGACCAGCTCAGTCAGTACATCAACGATGTATTCGACTTGTTGAATACAGTCAACTGGATCCTTTTTCGTTATCAAAAATTTCAAATGATTTCGAAATATATAGTATTCTATGCTACTTTGTCCACGTATACAAACAAATATACACACAAATGAGAATGAATACATGCTGTATGACGTTGCTTTGTATGATTTCATCAAGAATGAAAAGTCATTGTCGCCTTTGTGTATACAGAAATGAAATTGTTATTTTGTCTTATTATGACTGCAAATGTTTTTTTGCAATTTGAATCATTCACTATGGTAAGTATATGAATCTATACTCAGTTACTCGCTTTAGTTTTACAATCCAGCCTGTGATTGTATTACAATAACTTTATGCCAATTTCATTGTATGCACCTACAATGCATTAATGACATGATTTTAGTATTTAAAGCGAAATAAAGGAGTGAGCGGAAATGTTTTTGGAAGAGAAGCAGAAAAGACCCAGACACTACTTCAAAACTCCAAAATTTTATTTTAGGCACTGCCACAACCTCTACCAGTTTTTGTTGGTACTGTAGATATTCTTCTACTTCAACTGTTGGTGCTGTTTTCGACCTCTACCACTGCCTCTATTACTACTTCTACCGCTACTTTCCTCGGATATCTAATCTTTCGATCATCATTTCAACTTCTATGTTCCTCTTGGTATTTAAGTCCATTCCAACAACACTTATCTTCAATCTTCAACGTCCTCTGCCGTATAATATGAACAAAATACGGCAAGTGAAGATAAAAAGGAGTACAAAATCACTGTCAAACATTTTACAGGAGTCGCTGATTGTCTTCATTGCCGCCGAAATGCACGGACATATCAGACACGCCATGACCCACTACTACTGAGTTTAGAGAGAGTACTTACGAACAGTACTCCTGAGGCAATATTGTAATAGGAAGACTAAAGCCCTGAGGCGAAGGCAACCTTGACCTTATTGCTGAATATAGCAGTACAAATTAGCTGCAAGGTAAGCAAGGCACTTCATAATCCATTTCATTGTCTATAAATAATGGTGAAGCATAGATCAACAACAATGAAATGAACCAAATTAGGAAGAAAGGAAACTGCCATTGGCGCAAGAAACCCGGTTATTTCAAAGGAGAATGTCGAAAATACCAAGCCTTTCTACGGAACAAAAATCGAAAAATCTAAACCTCCGAAATGGCCCGCGAACTAATGATACGAACAAAACAATAATGATTTTGGTGACTGTAATCAAATAATTCGAATACAAAACAGAAAATTGATATGTAAAGTTTAGAATCTGTTCATCAAACCATTGCTAATCAATCAAGGAACCGAAACCTAAACAGTGAACATCCATTTGGTGGAGTTATGACAAAGATTAAGTTCAGAAGCAATATTTCGGAAGTTTCTGAACAAAAATCTTCTGATGCCTTCATTGATTTGGGAGCGACCCATCACTTATTCTACAGCCAGTCAGCATTCATGAATTATTCTGTTATGAAAGAGGAAACTGTGATAGGAGTCACTGGGGTAACCGAAATTGCGGGAAAAGTTATGGTACAACTACCTATCTACAACGGCATGATTGTTGAAGCCTATCACGCACCGGTATTCTCTTCTAATATTTTGGCTGTTCGTCTTCTCTCGAATTATTTCGAAGTTCTATGTTCAAATTCTTTTCGTGATTACCCGGGGGTTTTCTTAATGAAAAAGATATCATTCAATATAGTTAAAGAATGCCCACTCAAGAATGGCCACTATCTAGTCAAGTTCAATTCCATGAAGCTGAAATTCCAAGCTTACTCTATCAAGACTAATCTAGTTGATCAATGGCATCGAAAACTTAGGCATGTTCATCCTGATTTTCTTCAACAACTTTTTTCAGCAAAATCAAGAAATTCCACAATTTTCAAGGGTTGAATCATCAAATCACCAATGTATTTCGTGCATTACCGCTCAGTCACGACGATCACCAATTGCTCAATCGACTAGATATACTACTCGGCCCCTTGAACTAATTCACATTGACATATCCGGACCAGTTAAACGATCACTGCAAAATTACCAGTACACTGTTGCAATACTGGATGATTTTACTGCCAAATCTAAGGTTTATTTTCTGAAGGTTAAATCTGAATTATTTTATATTCTTTATAAATGCAAGGCCAGTAGCGAAAACGAACTACAAGTTCAAGGATTCCGAATGGCAAACATCAGACTCGATCCTTCCGGAGAAAATTTATCCAACCCTGTCAAGGAATTTTACTGAACCCCTGGAATCAATTTTGAACCATCGCCTGCTTACGCCAAACAAAGCAATAGTGCAGCGGAAAGATTAATCAAGAACATTGGATACGTGCTCGAGTCATGCTATTTGTATTCAATTTACCAAACAGCCTTTGGCCTGAAGCTGTATTTCGTGGCAACTAGCTAAGAAACATACTGCTATCAAGACGTATTGATGGTGAAATACCTGTTAAAACATGGAATCCTGGAACTTCAATCAAGTAATCCAAGTTACTTGAATTCAACACCTCCGGATTTTCCTCCATTTACGGAGACAATAATGTCAAGGGCAAGAAACTACTTCCCAAATCAGCATTCGGGAATTTTGTGGGAATTGCCAGTGATTTGACCTTAATTAAGGTCTTTTAACCGTTGACTAAATCCATCTTCCACGTTCGCATGGACGACTTTCGAGTTCAAGACAAAACTTTCCTGGTGTCGAAATTCTATTAGATGGAATTGCCAAACAACTGGCCAAGGAACAAGAAGAAGCCAAAGCTATCCAACAAGAAGCTCATTTGTTGAACGCGTTCTCATCGACACATACTCTACTTCCACAATGAATCTTTTCGCAATTGAGGATTTAGTGTTTCAAAATATGATGAGCGCATCTACTTCTTTCAAAACTTCAAGGACTTTATTGTTTCGTCTATAGTAGTCGACGACCTTGCGTTTGCGTTGAACACAATCCAAATTATGAATCACCTGAAGCAGAAACTATCAGCAAACTTTGATGTCAAACTATTTGGTACTTTAACATCATTTGTTGGTTAGAGCATAATCCAACTCAAAAGAGTTATCAAAATTAATCAAAGTGGATACGTCAAACAAATGCTGAAGGACTATGGCATGAAAACAGAAAATGCTGTTGAATCGCCGTTGCCCAAAACTGCTAATCTGTTACCGACTCAGGAGGACGAGAAAATTTTGAATCACTGTCGGCATAAGAAATACCGCTCAATGATTGGAAGCCTGCTCTACTTGGCCGTATGCAGAAGTCTTGACGTATCGTTCTCTGTGGCAGTTTTAGCAAGGCAATTTCACGCCCCTACCTCTCGACATCTGGATTTGATCAAGCAGATTATGCGTTATGTCGCAGGGAAGGTACATTTTGGTCTCTCGTACCAGAGTTCTTTTCTACTGTTACCCCAGTCTCTACGCGCTTCCGCTGATGCCGATTGAGGCGGATGCAAAGAGACTAGAGAGGCAACTTTAGATTAGATAATCGCCATAAATAGCACGTTTATAGACTAGAGAACGGGGAAACAGTCGAATATCGCGACTTCAACAGCAGAGTTGGAATACATCGCACTGCTCTATGGCGCCATACATGTGTGCTGGATGCGAAAACTTGTCTTGGAGATGTCTATCAAAGAATTACCGCCTGAAAGAGGTATTAATTTTGAGCCAACGACTGTGAAAATTGATAGCTCAGCTGCTAAAGTGCTTGCACTGAACAAGCAAGTCTCTGCCGGAGACAAGCACATCGATCTCAAGTATCACTACGTGAAAGCTGCTTCAAAAAGCAACATTATCATCTTGAAAGATGTGAAATCAAATAATAACACTGCTGATATGCTTCCTAAGGTTTTTGACCTACCAACTATATTGCGCTTAAGTCGCGATATGTGTTTGATTCGGGATTAATTTTCTTTAATCTGACCGGCATTTATTTGAAATTTTCTGTACTTCATTTTATTTTGATACAGTTTATCTCCTATTTTACTGACTTCACATTCACATGAATGTTCTTAATCCTACGTCGAGTTAAACAAGTGCAAAGAAAATCTTCAATTGCATGAGGCACGATGTGTAGCAAATTGTGATTATACTTTAAGACCAGATAAATAAAACTTTTAGTAAGCGATGAAAATTTGGAAAATCAGAATTTAAAATTTTATTCCCAGAGAGATGCTTTGAAACACACCAGCAAGGAGTATCACTCACTTACTTTACATATACGTAACAGCAACACTCTAGCTAGACTAGTTCACTACCAAAGAGGTCTCTCCAACTGTTTTGAGAGGCAAAAAAACAGAAACCAACAATCGCTAGTGTTCAATGATCGGAGCATAGATCTCGACAGCATTATCGACATGTAAGTGATGTAAAATAGAGTCAATGAGAACATTCAGAGCATACAAACATTATGCTGGAAAATAAAGGCCAGGAAAGAAACACTTTAGTACATGTTTCTGAGACTAACGAAACTTGACATCGTACACAGACCCTGTGCCACAAATAGAAATCGGCTATAATATTCTTCATCACTTAACCTTTTGCAATTGAATGAATTGTCACTGATTGTCTGATTTCTCTCTACTTGTGACTCAAATTTTTTGCAAGTTTTCCTAATTATCTCAGCAGTACATATTGCCATCGGTCTGCTGTCTGCGTGTGAAGCTACAAACAATACGGCTCCTTTTTTCGATGTTTTTCAGCAATGATTGCAGTGCAAGATTTTCAAGTTCATTTTCTTGGATATTAGTGATACTCGTTCTAGTATTCTTCGTGATCAATTCAGAATATTGTCGTTCTAAAATAACAAACCTGTTTTGGTTCGTAATTTATTCTTTGCGATTGGCTATGCTTCGGTTACATTTTAGGCAGAACCAAAAATAACCATACAGCATCGATAACCGTTTCCCTCACGATTGTAATCCCTCTGAGTGGATGGTGCTATTGTCGAGGGACACCAACCCCTCTAGATTAAATATTATTTGTCAGTTCTGGAGAGTCTGCTCCAGAAGCTGGCGCAATGTACACGAACTATGGCGTTTCTTGAATTATTCCGCTTGTTCCGAAGTTACTTTGACGACTCAGAATCTTCCAAATTTCTACAGCTGTTTGAACGAAAGCGCCATTTAGTTTTATCTCGATTCGGGGTATATATTATCAGTGACTTAAAGCGAATACTCCGTCATAGTCAACCTTAGGATAATATTTCTGCAATGAAAAATTAGTTTTCGATATGAAACTGCTTTGATATAGATAAGTACATGTAGAAGGCCATGGTAGTTTAGATGTACTTGGCATTTGAACAGAAAATCAGAATAAGATTTAGTAGGAGCGCCAGTCACTTTGTAAGTCATGACTGTAATTCACTCGTGAACACAATAATCTGCTAGTGAAGCACGCCCAATTCAGATCTGAAAAGTTGAAGTACAGGTAGGAAGCGGTACCATTTTTACGAAGAATGATTTATATTACACGAAGAAGGTGAATGTTTCGATTCGTAGTCTACTATTACTTGAAACTGAGAAGACCAGCAAGTACGTAGGCCTCCAGACCAACTACCAAGCACCACTCAACTCCACAGTAAACTCTCCCATCGTTTGGCACACAGTCCAATTCTCCATGCCTAATCTGTCATGACCTGAGACCCATGTTCACTTGAGTCACTATCTGCGCTTTCGAAAACATTTAGCACACGCACGTACGTTGGCAACTCTTTCTCAATACCATCAGGAGTAGCCCTGAAGAATTGGAGCTTGAGGTCGGTCGGTTTTTCGTCTTTCTCGTAGCAAAGGTCCATGGATACGTACATTGGCGACGTCCCCGGTACTATGTCGATTGCCGGAAACCCGCCGTTCGTTAACTTCTCGAGAGTCATACGGAGTGTAGTTTCCCGACCAACAATCTTGTTGTGCCGCTTCGAAAACGAAAAGATTGTCGTAGAAATCCACATTTCCGGGTTAGTTGTGGAGTTGAGCAAGAGTCCGATTCTAGCAGTGCGCTCATAAGCCGTGTGATTGCAGGTTACCGTCTTCAAATAATAATCGAAAAACAGCCCTTACGTCCTCGAACTGCTTTCGAACACGACATCTGACAGTTGAGTTTAGTGTGACGGCGCATGAAGTATCCGATTAGATGGCCAAAAGGGTGATCGTTCAAAAGGTGCCTTGCTAAGACCCCTCGTAATACTTTCAACCACTGAGCGCCATTACGTAGATGTACTTCGGTTTCAATGAATAACTTACAGCTTATTAAGAAGTAATTCAACCATGAATTATGCAGAGGAACAACATCCTCTTTTTCAAATAAAGAACCTTTGAACTGGAACAGAATTTACTCCTGATAAAAATGAAGCATTTAGACCAATGAATAACGTCTAAAGTTCAGGATTTCCAAGAGTAATGGACTAGCTTGCACAGAACGAGTGGTGGTATCGAAAATAGAGCAAATAGTTTTGTTTGTTATCAAGGCCAGCCGCCTCCTACGCAATTCGTAGTAGACTTCGATATTTTCGATAAACAAGACTAGTTTATGTTCGAGCTCTATCTCTAAATTTGTCTGACGTCCGACAACGGCCTTTTCCTTTCTACATTTAGCCGTTCACAGAAATGGCAATAAAAATTCAACACAGATCAACGAAAAGTCAAGACGGAAGACATAAAATCACCTCCGGTCATCTATCAACACTTCTCATGCTTTCTTGCGAAACCGCAAATATTTATCTAGCATACGAAAAGGACATGTCAATAAACCTTGTTAGTATTGTTGCTCAAAAACGGATACAAACCTGGGCTACTGTGCTATGACCTGTAAACTGTGTTTATTAATTGATAATACATTGGCGGGCTGTAAAAGAGCAATTCGTAGGGATTTTAGAATAGTCAAACTGTTGGGTACCCAGGCTAGTCCAGCTCAAGTTCGTGTCCAGTCTACGGCCAGACGAAGGAACTAGATGCGGTAGATCTGACAGGTACTGACAGTTAATATAGCATTGATGAAGAAGGCGATACCAACAATAAAATCTTAGAGGCTACTCCTTTGATCGTAAGCGGGAGGGAGTGTAACAGAGCGAGTGGCGAAGTACCGAAATCTTGAAAGGGAAGTGAAAACACTGGTGCAGGCAGAATCGAAGCGCGAACATTGTGTTCTGTGTTGTTGACCGAGAGTTTTAGCTGCTGTAACGCCACTCTGCAATAAACATCGCAAGTACGAAATTACATGTTTCGCAAACGAATCGCACTAACAGATGACCAAAAAGCCGAAGTAAACACTGTCGTATTTCAGAGTGACCACAAATCCGGTACAGCCGTTCTAAAACCCAAGAAACAAAATAATCAAGCGAACTATAAGTGTTTGTTCCAAGACTCAGTGGGAGTGCTGAAACTTTGAAATCGCATGCACAAGAGGTGGCACAGCCACGGATGTGTACGAGAACTAAAAACTATAGAGAAAAAGATGACGTATTAAGTATTGAGTGAATATTTCAATTTGTGCTCACTCATTCCGATTACTGTCCGACCTGGGAGTCAACGTAGAGCTGTACGATGCTAACCAATTTTGTCGGTCCTAGTTTCTGAAACGCAGACTTTTCGGAATGCACGCTTTCACATACGTAGTGTGAGTACTCTCCTCGTCGAAAAAAGTATCACTGGGTTTCTCACTGTTGAACCTATTTAAATGTATGATGTTCGAGATACTGAGTGTGGCCAGAACTTGCTGAAGATCGAACAGAAGTTCAGTTCTTGTCTCACAGCAACCTTACCTTCGGAATGTTCGAAGGTTGGATCGAGTTACAGTGCTGTAATGGCGGTGCGCTGGTTGGATGGATTAGTGTAGAATATATGTCGGTTTTTCGTTGCATACTGTTTCGGAATTCACCTGCGTCCATAGTTTTCCAGTGACCCAATCAATTTGGCAATCAGGATGGTGAACTACGCACTACAATCAGTACTGTAGTAGCGTACAATTTATCGAGATCGGACCCGTCACGTCTGGCGAAATCCCCCTCTCGCACCTCTCATCAAGAGACCACCGACGTGTCAAGTCCGGACCAAAGTCGTCCCCTTTCAAGATGACGATAGGGTGCTTCTTCAACCCTGGCTTGATTGAACTTGAAAATCAACGAGTAGAAAAACTGATTCACTCATTTATTGATCATCCTTAACGTACATACAGTATTCCACAGTTTTCTGCCTCTTCTATGAAGTTGAGTCTACACTCGCGGCGAAATCGGGCACGATAATATCTGGAGATATGGGGGTGTTTACCGCCAACAGCAAACTACAACGTAGCACAAGTTTCAAAACTACAGTATCCGGACGGACCAAACGAGTGTCAGCCCCACTACGATATCTACGTGTTAAATGTCTATTACTGTTGTACTGTGCTGATTGCCACACTGTACATGGTTGAATAATCACAAGCGAGTTGGAACTGCGAAGCGAATAGAGTAGAAGCGGTATGGAATTTACAAGTACAAGACAAAGTGTACTGTTGCGCACGAAAACGATGGCGACTACAAGTCAATTACAATGTCATCCATTTTCCCATTGTCATCCACAATACCGGACGACGCTTCGAGGTCGTTGCCGTCGCGCACGGGGTCGAAGAAGGGGTGTGCCAGCGCGTCCTTGGCGGTAATTCTCTTCTGATGGTCGTAGACGAGCATGCGGTCGATGAGGTCGATAGCGTCGGGGACGTACAAGTGAGCGTTGTCCTCGTTCTTAAACTTGATCCATGGTTTCCGGCTTCGTTCGCCAATTATCGCTCTCTGTGTCGCATTCAGGGTGAGCCCGTACTTGGCCACGTACGCGTCCAAGTCCTTCGTGCCCATGACGTACGCGATCTTCACCAATTGGTCGTCGTTGTCGGCGCCCTCGAAGAACTTGTCCTTCTTGAACACCATGCCCGCCATCACGCAGCCCAGCGACCAGATGTCGAGCGAGTAGTCGTAGTCGCGCAAGTTCACCAGCAGCTCGGGGCCCTTGAAGTGGCGCGACGCCACACGCACGTTGTACTCCTTGTTGGGGTGGTAGAATTCGCCGAGCCCCCAGTCGATGACGCGCAGCTTCCGCTTCGGATAGTCGACCACGATGTTGTGCGGCTTGATGTCGCGATGCATGATGCCGTTCTTGTGCGCATGTTCCAACGCCTTCAACACCTCGAACAGGTACCAACGGATGTTGTCGAGGGTGAACGTGGGGAACAGTTCTCGCCAGTCCGCGTTATTCACGTACTCGAAGATGAACGACGTCTTGCCGGTGTCCATGTTCTGACTCACATCGAGCAGGCCAATAATGTTGGGGCCGCCAGACAGTGCTTGCAGTACTTTGATCTCGCGACGGATCTTTCTCATGTCCATTTTCGATTTCAGGCGTTTTATGATGACCTGCTTGTTCTCTCTCGCGTCAACGCCGAGATAAACGTTGGAAAACGTGCCGCGCCCGATTTTCTTGCCGAACCCGTACCTTGACAAGTCGCTGTGACTGACTTCCAGTGTGTCGTAGTCCCAGTAGTCCGCATCGCGCTGCACGTTCACGTCACGGTACACAGTGGCCAGACTCATCACGCCGCCACGTTCACGACGCTTTTTGCGCAGCTCACTCTCGGGGCCTGCGGGTCCGGAGCCTCCCGGTCGATATCGATGCGTGGTGTCCTCTTTTGCGGTGGCCGCATTTTCGTCGGGAATGGTGCCATTCGACCCGAGGTTGAACCAGTCGGTGTGGCATGTGGGACCTACTGCGTAGCAAACATCGGGCACCGCCGCGACGGCGCTGGGGTCGGCCCAGAAGATGAGTGCGAGAGCAGTGAGGATGAGATAGCGAAGTGTCATGCTTGTGGGGGGTACAACAACTACCGCATCGCTCGCGGGTAAAGAAGAAAAGAAGATGAAGAACAGCGTCAATCAAGGTGGACAAGGTGAGAGGTGCAAATGACGTCAGTAGAAAAGTGGTCCAATTAGAGGCCGTTTTAGAGCGCAACAGCAGCGCTTTGCATACTCATAATTATCCATCTCCTTGAGTGTCTGATACGCTAGAATGCTCTGGTGTCCCGCAACTGTTTTCTGACTTCACATATCCCACTCTACCGTATCTTGCGGCCTCCCAATCCTAGCGTCCCATTTTTGCTCTACATCATATTCCTCTCCCTCGCCACTACGCCGAAATATGAAGCCGTCTAAAGCCGATTTGTCGTAGTTTACCCTTATACTGCGCAGTCTTTTTGTCGTCAAAATCCCCCGTCCTCAGTATTGCACAATCGTACAGCAATGGAATAGGCTGTAGAATCGTAGTAACTCTCGAATGAGGGCTTACTCATCGTTGATTTTCGATGATGTTTTCATACCACCACCCAATCAATGAGGGTAAGCCTTTGTGGAACAGGATCGTGAACATGTGCCATAATACAGATGATAATACTTGCTCGTCATACTCAGTCTCATCACAGCCACGTCCCTTTCTCACTTGTATTTCCCTGTCATCCAACTTCATCGTTAACTTTGCGGCCACTGCAAGGCATTAGTGAATAATACGAAACAAATCCCCCATTCCTTTCTTACTTTCCTTGCAGGCTGCTCGCCTTGAATTTGTGGGGAACATGACAATCGTGTTGACTGGGTACCATCATCTTACAACCTTGTGCATACTGAGTTTGAGCAATGCCACACGTGCATGTATCAAGTTAACCGTTGCGTCAAACGGAAAATTTCTGAACACTCAAGTGGAAATTACGAAATCAGAAAGGTACGCCTAGACAGATGAAACCGTCTCTTTGAGTCAAATATCCAGTAATGGATCAGAAAATTGCGACAACTTAAGTTTTCCGATCGAAAACCTTCTGAGGAGGATTTCAGTAGACATCTAGCGCAATTCCTTCAATAGGCGATGCCTCCTTCACTCAAAGGAACTGCAAAAATCTCACATTATCCAGTACAGATTTGCTACGAAGAAGCCGTTCGTACGCACAAACGCACCTGCTTCTCTTGACACTCTCTACAGTTTCGTGCCTACGATGTCGTTACTTCAAACCTGACGTTTCGGAACTAGCTTAACCCAACTGCGAGATAACTACACTTAGTATAATGTACTTGGCATGAAATATTATCGCTGATGGGTGAAGGATATCGAAAAGCTCGCAGTGATTACGTCCATTTCTATTGATGGCGAGGGCAATCAGAGGTTGGGAAAAATATATCGGATTAAGTAAATTATGCTTGTATAATTCAATACAGTTATTCATTTGTTGCCGAGAAAGTAAGAATAATTTTTTAGTTTGGCATGCTATTGTCATGTTATTTATTTAATTTTCGAAAAGAATGTTTTTCAATAATTCATTCCGTTTTAGCTTAATTTTATCTTCTCACTACAGCATACGAAGTTTTCTGTGATTTCAAAGGAACCAATGAAACAATGCTTGCGACATGCACATCATTACTGATATTTCGAAACTCATGATGGCTGGAAAGTTTCATAGATTTGCTACTTGTTGCTATGGGTCAAGAGGCAAATGATACTGAATATCAAATCTTGATTGTTTTTTTTCCAAATCTGCTGATATTTACATAAAATATTGCTAATAACTTATTCGTATCTGAGAACTGATCGAGCTATATATTTTCTTCAAAGAATTCGCGGCCGTATTTCTAGGAATAAATATTACTAACGTTTAAGGGCAATGATCATTCATTTCATGTGTTCCTCGGAGCTAATGTGCATATCTAATTAACGTTTCTATCAAACTACATTGAATCGTGAATTAGAAAAGAGATTCGATGATATCATGTCTAAGAGATGAATGTTATGTGCCAATCTGGGGTCTCTTGTACTGCATATTGTGCGTTATACGGTTCATTTCGTTTACCAGCTTCTTAATGATGTTTGTTAATGATTCGTACCAATAAAATACTATTATTCGATTTGAGTCATTATTGAAAGGTACAAGTATAGATAAACACTATTTCTTGTAATAATATTTTCAGCTTTTTCGAACAATCTGAGATAAAACAAGACAGAATAAATCGGTCTCATATGAACTTATGAACTTTGTAAATTTTTTTAGAATTTTGTGTTGAAGTTTCCCGTGCTCAATGAAGTAATGCTGAAGAATTTCATTCGCCATCTTGTCTAGTAGGTACATTCCGGGAGTACTATGTAGAAATTTTTCTTACAGAAAATGCTCTGGAATCGTTGCTTGAATATTCTTCTCTTCAACGAAATCTAAGCCTACAAATTAGCGAACTACTACTCGCTATTCAAAATGATCCTAGTACTAGCAGTGAACGAGGACAAACCGCAGATGCGGTAATTCATAAAGGACCAACTGTTCCAGCTCGCGCAGTTGTAGTGAACAGCCCTGGTGAATGTATTAATATCTTTGGTGAACTATGGAGAACAGAAATATAAGAGGTGATGTCATTAGCTCATGCGAAAGAGTATGAATCAGATATAGAGGAAAAGTGTTCAGGAGAAGTGGATACTGAATAAATATGAAGAAAGGATCATCACAAGCGTCTGCAAGTGTTGCAAAACTCACGCAAGATGTGTAGAACTAGTCAAAAATAAAACTACTGCCCGTTTTTCATCTGGAAGTAATACCGATATGCAACATTGCAGAGAACTTCAAAATATGGATGCCTTTGTAGTAAACAGAATAATATAGAGGATTGTAGGTACTATAGCACTATTTAATGGACTTTTTTCTAGCTATAATTTGAGAGCTACAGTATGTGAATTGGGCTAGCGCTGCAAATAAGCCTTCATGAATTAATTACAGGTTTATCGATTACTTCTATGCTCTGTGTTCGAATTGAAAAAATTGAGAGGATCTGTGCATATCGTAATGTTGAATTAAGAGGATTGGTCTTTAGCCAGGCATTTTAAGTGCGGAATGAAAGTTTATCATTGAAAATACTTTCTGTGCTTTAAATGGATCGCAGTAGGTATTACTGTATTTATATTGGGGACATCTATTCTCTGATATCGCTACGAGAAAGAATCAAGTGTAAGAAATGAAGAAAGAAGTCAATTCTAATAGCACCAAACACTAAAAGTTTTCGGAGCTGTAAAAATTACTTCAAATCTGCAGTTCAAATCGATCACGACAAACTGCGAACAAAGTCTGATATAAGCTTAGGACGACTATTTAATTCCAAAAACAGTGATAGAGAATTCGTACAACGATGGTTTATTTGTGCTTTTCGGATACTTTCCAACCGTACAGACGAGCACAGCACAGATATTGGATCATCTAAGACTTGTCATTTGTCGAACAATGATTTCAGCGTACTGAATTTGATGCTGGGTAGTAAGTATAGAACAGAAAGAATAGCATTGTGACTAATTCAGGTTTCTATAGGAAATGTATTCAGTGCGAGGAGAAAAATAGCTACATATGCTACTTTTCTTTTACGAAATGCAATCAGAAATAAGCTTGAGTATGAATCATGTTCAAGTCGCAGCTTCAAAGACAGTTACCACTGAAAGCATAATGAATAGATTTATCAGGCTTTCGGGGTTGTATACTTCACATAACTTAATCAGAATCTGTTGTAGGATAGTCATTTACACTTAATGACATATGGCTTACTTGAAGATGACGATCGTGGTGGTCCCATTAAGTTTGAAATGAAACATCTTTAATTATTGGTAGATTAGACAGAATCCACTTCACGAGTGCACTTTTACTCCAGATCTGATTCACTCGAAGGCTGCAAAAACTAATGAAATCAACTTGTATTTTCGCCGTAGCGCACACAAAATACAAGTAATTTCACCTAGATTAGTTAATAGAACTGCCAGGGCTTGTGTAAGTTACACAATTCCAATCCTTCGATGATAGGTCAGAACGGTCGTATATTACAATCAGGCACATCATAGATTAAATTATTGTATGTAATATTTTTTACTTAGAGAACTGACAGGTACCCTTTTATTTCATTATTTCTCATATAATTCTCCTGCTTTTCTTCATTCAATTTGTCGATTGCTCCCAAATTTATTCCTTTTCTTTATTTTCGTCACAGTAGCAATGGATATCGTTTATTACCGATATATCTACCTGAGATCTTGAAACTAATATAGTAAGGTTTTCAATAATATGAACTCTACGTATAGCATTTGTACCTGAACAGCTATGGAATCCTGGTTGCATTAGAGCTTGAACTTAAAAGCTATGCGAATGCGAAATGACAGAGTATTTGCGCAATCACTGAGTCTTTTTCGGTACTAAGGCCCAGGTTTTGTGGCGACAACCAATATTCAACTTTACTGAATTCTATTCAATTAGACAACAACAATTATTAGAATCATGCTGAAATCTGCAAGATCATGCACTACATCACAATTACCAAGTCACCTCAGAGTCGACCAGCGTCAGCCAACCTATCATTCACCTTCGATCGTTTCTGTAGAATCAGCTGCTCGGGAGTTAATTCCCAGGCGACGCTGTCGCTTCATCCAATACTTCGACTGCTGCGCTGATCTCTTCCTCTTACTTTCTTTTCCAAGAGAATCCATTCAATTCTTATAACGATTGATCCACTCATTGTCATCGTCCCGTAGCTTGTGCATAGAAATATGGAAATTAGTGAATGCAATTCCTATAGCGAAGAAGAAATTGTACATACTTTCCGACCATACATATTTCGAAGACAGCAAACACCAAAGCTGTCCCATTCTTCCGAAATAGTTCTCGACAAGGATTCTATCAGCCAAATGCTTCTTGTTGAACTCAATCTCCGGATTGCTTAGCACTCCTCCCTTCGGCTTCTTGTGAGGTGTGACGCACCGCCGAAACTTATCAGCACCTTGATGGCTCTTATCTGCGACCAGTGCCTAATACTCTGAATACTTCTCTTTTAGAAGATTTGTATCTTCTAAGTCTTCATCGTCTCCTCTCTTCAGCAGTCTTTCTTGATGCTTCGCTGTTCTGCGAGACATGATTTTAATGTCCGAAACAGATCCAGGATAATGCGGGCTAAACGCTGAAGCAAGACCATTAGGTCTAACGGCAACTTCGACTTTGTAGCCGTAGAGTTTGTGCTTAACCGATAAGTACAATTTTCGTTCTTGAATGTTTCCTGAGGATCGATTCGCTTCTTGGAAAGTCCCATCAATCGCTTCCAGGGCGAACCGAAACGATTCAAACATTGTTTCTTGTTCGCACAGTGCCGACATTGTCGATTGTTTAGAAACACGAGTGACAAAGTGCGTGACACACGCATCAACAAGCTTGTTGATGAAGCCTGAAATCAACCTCATGAATGTTGGCACCTTGACAGAGAAAGATCTCGAATGCTGATCCCAGCTTGAGTTGTGTTTCAACACGACCAATGTCATAAACGAAACGTCCATTGCCTTGAAATCGCACTTCTTGCCTCTGCCATTGTTCAGTTTGCCATGATAGTCCCATGAGGGATGCTGTACAATTTTCGAAACTCAGTCGGAGTGAATTTAATCATCTTTGCAATCGATTCAGACCCACCCGAGTTGTAGAAAGAATCAAAGATTGGGCTTTCATCGCCAGCTTCTTCATCGGATTCAACTTCTCGCGTAGAAGAAAAGCGAAGCAGCCCATGCTCGAGGTCTGTAGATCGTTCTGAAAGTTGCGTGAGAACTTGATTAACGCGATTACTGTCCATCGTTGGTGTTGTGGTAGTGAGTAGAGTGGTAATAATTGATCCGCTCTTTTTTTAAGGATTTAGTGAATATACACATTGTATTGCACATTTCGAGCTTTGTGTTCGATAACGCTTAGAAAGTCAGAATAAACAGGTCTTTGCACATTGACATAGTACTTGCGAGAAAACGAAGTAATTACGTACTTTACACATCTATTCCGAAAAGATCGAGCTATTGCACTATAATGATGTCAATGGGCGAGTACTAAGTGCATCAATATACAAATCGGCAGATAGGTATTGTGCTTAGATATTGCAATTAAATAGATGAACATCGCAGTTGGTCTACTGTAAGTAAACCAGAAGCGGTTTCGACGGAAGGCCTGAGAAATCCCTTCGGGTAGTGGATGTATATATTTCTGTCAACCATTCTGACCCTTACAGATGAGAGAAATTAATAGTGAGTATATCATACTGTAATCGTTTATTACAACCATAGTCTCTCAGTGATCTCTCGGTCACAGATCATTACAATTCAAACCTGTGCTTCATTCTTCGATCGAATTTTGGGAAGGATTTTATAAGATGAAAAATTGCTGTTCCTCACCGTTTCTTGACGGGAAGTCATTGCTTCGGACTTTTCAGTCAAATCATCCTTCTTAGAAGGAAATATATAATGAAGGACTTCACCTGGGAACATGGTTTTCTGTGCATTAAATACTAGAAGGAGATTTAATTCTTTTGTACCGAGCACCTGGTTTCAACATTCAAAAACCCAAAACATGTCATCTGTATTGGGGGATTCAAGCCACAGAATTCTACAAGAAAGCCACATTAACGAAAATTCGAGAACCTCATTTACAAAAATGGGACTTCCTTGTGAGCAGAATGTGTTTTCCCATGGTCGAAACGGTCATCGATCCCTGAGGTTAATGAAAGGTGGAATTAAAAATCAACAGTAAATGGTGCAACTTGATTGTAAGGAAGAGTTTAAGAAAAATGCAACCCATAACTGTCAAAACGGAACTTTTACTCGTTGTCAAAGTTCGCAACAATACAATCGCTAGTGCAGTAATGTTTCTCTCGTGCATAAATGACTAGCTGCAGCTTGATCAGATAGATTTGGTACCGCAAAGCTATTTGATTGTCCGAAATTGTTTTGAAAGCTTTTCAATGTTATTCATTAAGCAAGTCAATTTTTTTGCCCAGATAATGATCAAGCTCAAATTTATGAATTTTATTTTCGGTCCGCTGAAAATACAGAGCAGAATTGTACAGATCCAATGATCTGAGCCGACCAGATGAAACCCAGACAGGTATTGAAGGGACAAGCAGCAACAAATTGAATCAGATTTGGTTCATATCGCATGGAAATAGTCGCGAATGAGTGGATGCCTTGCTGGCCCATCGATTTTGAAATTCAATGAATTTCGAACTATTTCGTTTTGTCATCATGAAAGACAAAAATTCTACTTCTCGCACGACAGAAATCAAAAAGGTTGTGCGCCTATATCTTGCGTTTAATCTCGATCGATACGAGCGCTTAAGTTTGTGCTGTAAGCAAAATTATATCGACCCTATCACTGGTTATTATGAAAACTCAGAGGAGTTCATTTTTGCAGAAATAGCGAGTGCTCGTGAAGCGAGTTGATCGAGCAAGAGCATTCTTGCAATTTCATCTCGACGAAGTGTAGTAAAGTCATCTAGGACGTGAAGAAAGCCCTCAAGACATAGATTCTTTACTGTATTTATTTCAAGATGTTAATCGTATTACCATGCTATCAAGGATGATACCGAGTTGTGAGTAGATAGAAAGTCATGTTCGAGTCTACTTGGAATTCTATCTGGACAGAGGTGGAATTTTATGTCTGTGTTGACAATGTTAACCATCCGCTCATTCAAAAAATAGGGTTTATCTAGATGTAAACACCTGTGAAAAGCTTCTGACATAACTTGCAGCCCCTTCTAGTCTATCGGGATATATGAGGTAAAGTGGTGTTAATTCGTCTTCAAAAAATATTGTGTGTTCATGCCACATAATTATTGTCTGATCCTATTTTACGCAAAATCATTATTTCGAGCGTCTCAATCATCGCACTCTATATTATTTTGACACGCTTCTCACACTCTACTATAACATGGTACAAATCTCCCTTCTGTTCTAGCAGTTGACCAATCAAAATTATTTTAATTTGTCCCCTTCTTAGATAGCGCTGAACAAACCATGGCATCAACGATAAGTCAGTCTTTTGCTCGCGATGACTATTCCGGACAGGAAAACAGGACTTCGAAACGCGTCCGAAAAAAGATCAAAGTATTACTCTTACCTTTGCCGATTTACTTGTCGATCGAGAAATTCGGAATTAGTTTTTACCCATACAAATTAAACAGCCGCTATTGGATTCAAGTTGGTTTCCAATAGATGCTGCGCTAGCAGGAGTATTAGGTGAAGTCTCATTCTTGAGGTGATAAGTATATTTAAAATACAGTGAGTGGTAAGTGTGAGTGAGTAGCGCTGGTACAATGGAAAAACTGCAAAAACGCATCTACTAAAATCGATTGTATCTCGTTCCATCGTCAATACCCTTTTTCAAGCAATTCTGTACTCCATCATTAGCTAATTGGATGTTTCAGAGATGGATGTCATTTGAAGTTTGAATCATGTAGAGGTGGTTTTCTACTTGTATCAAAGTGGCAGTCTATTTCGCTATTGGCAATTCTAATCATTTGTTCTTGCCACACATAGAGCTCATGTAAATGATAAGGGACTTATTGGCAACCTTCATGCTGTTCTATCTGCATCGATCGTATGTATGAAGCAATAGAAGGAATCTGTTATTAGTTTTTCTTTTACACTAGCGATGTAGCTACCTGCAACGAGGGTAAAGTTGTTACATCAAGAGGTAGACTTCACTCCGCTCTGAAGAATGTAACGCTGAATCACTATAATTTCTTAGGCACTTATCTTCTCCAACACAAAAATTTATAGAACAGTGACGAATTTCAAGCATTTGCTTGAAACCTTTGCCAATGAAATCGAAAGGCGACGTCTCCAAAGTACAGAACTAGTTCATTCCAGATTTTGTAGTTCTTCAGCTCAAGCAAGGAATTTAGTCCTATCCGCGCTAGCAACACGGTTTAGCACACCAGGATAATCGCCAGATCAGTTCTATTGATAATATTATCGCGCTGTTCCAAATTAGTAGGATCAATCCAAGTTCTGTGGTGCAAACCAAGTCAAAGCTCAATAAAAGGTTTTATAATGCAACGCATTCGGTGAAAAAGCTGAATTAATACGAATGCTCGAGCGCTTGAGGCATCTAGGACTTCGCGAACTCCGTATTCTAGTCAGAGTTTTAACGCAAGAGTGCGAGCGACAAAATAGATGGAACAATCGAATTGCGGGGTTCGATGGGGGATATAAACTCGGCCAGAAAGAAGACAAGGCATTATGTGCCACTAAAGTGGTTCAAAACAGATGAAGGGCCTGCAGAATCGAGAAAAGGGTGTCGTAGCATAGGTGACTCTTTAAAATGTGAAATCAAGATAGGCTACAAACTTTTTTCAAAGTGTAGAGTAAAAAAATACGGGTTCAGGATTGTTACTTACTGCTTTGAAGTTTTGCCGATGGAACAGGTGAATGCCCGGATCGATGAAGTCATCTGTTAACCATGCGATAAGCGCGATAAGAAAATTAACAGGTTCTACGAAGATAGTGTCGTGACTGGATCTGTTCGGAATATCTGTTCACGATAGGACGGCTGACTGCGAAATCGGAAAGGTAAACTAGAATGGCCGTAATGAAGGAGTTGAGCTATCACCGGCGAAAGCGGATTAAATTTTTTGGTGATTTTCCTCCAAACCACTACTTCCATAGAGTCATTAGATCCGTATTTTCCGCTGGAACGTTCCATTTGATTCTTTGCTATCGGCGAGAACGGCTCAACTTACTCAAACATTGCACGATTCGAGGTAAGCAGGCATCATCCTGTACCTCGAGAATTCTAAAAATGCACGATTCCGCTCGTATGTGGTACGGTTGATACAGGCGATTAGTACGTAGTGTAGCGCTTTATGATTTTTTTGATGAATTTACATATCGGGT
>JAAUYH010038896.1_pt1 | contig 48094 bp, 31 predicted proteins | sample 7278061 | NCBI WGS metagenome assembly JAAUYH01 (sample SAMN14350203, study PRJNA611818) | marine sediment metagenome | isolation source: surface marine sediment (0.6m) | place: French Polynesia: Moorea | collected 2018-08
ATGGGGCACGTCGGGGCTGCCGGCCGCACGGTTTACTGCATGTCGAAATTCGCCATCGAGGGTCTGACCAAGGCAATGGCCGTCGAACTCGGGCCGAGGGGCATCCGCGTCAATGCCGTCGCGCCGACATTCGTCGAGACCAGCCTGACCCGCCCGATGCTCGACGAGCCCGAGTTTCGCGACTGGGTCATGGGTATGATCCCCATGGACCGACTTGCCACGATCGACGATGTCGTCAGCGCCGTGCTGTACCTCGCGTCACCGGCGTCTGGCAGCGTAACCGGCCACAGCCTGCTCGTCGACGGCGGCTGGACAGCCGCCTGAATTGCACCAGGCTTGCATTCGAAGTACATTCGGAGCGAAAAATAAGGGGGCTCCATGGCGGAATTCGGCACGCTCAACTGGTCGATTCTGATCGCATACATCATTGCCAACCTGTTGCTGGGCTGGGTGCTCAGCAAGAAGGTCAGCACGGCCGAGGACTTCTATCTCGGGCGGCGCACGACGCCGTGGTGGGCTATCGGTATCTCCGTCATCGCGACCTACGTCAGCGCATTGTCGTTCCTCGGCGGGCCCGCATGGTCTTATTCGGAGAGCATTGCGGTCATTGCGATCCACCTGAACTACCCGCTCGTCGTCTTCGTCGTCATCACGCTGTTCCTGCCATTCTTTTTCAACTCCGGCGTCGCGTCGATCTACGACTACATGGAGCGGCGTTTCGGGCCGGCGTCGCGCGTCGTGATCTCCGGCGTATTCCTCGTTTCGCAGGCGCTAACCTCGGCGGCGATTCTTTACGCGACGTCGCTCGTCATCCAGTTCATCACGGGCATCGACGTGCGCTACGCGATCATCATCGTGACGATCGTCGCGCTCATATACACGATGATGGGTGGCATCACGGCCGTGATCTGGACCGATGTCATCCAGGCCGGCGTGCTGTTCGTGGGGGCGTTCATCATCCTTTACGCGCTGTTGACACAAATGCCGATGCCCATTGGAGAGATGCTCTCCCAGCTCAAAGCGCAAGGCAAAACCAACGCGTTGGAATTCTCCTTCGACCTGACCGCGGAAGCGACGATCTGGTCGGGCGTCATCGCGATGACGATCTTTCACATCACGGTGTACGGCGCCAACCAGATGATGGTGCAGCGAACGCTCGCTGCGAAGAACATCGGCGACGCCAAGAAGTCATTCCTGCTGATGGGATTCGTGGCCTTTTTCATCTATTTCCTGTTCTTCCTGCTGGGCATTCTTTTCTACGGCTACTTTGAAGGCCGCGAATTCGAAAACGGCAACACGATCATCCTGAGTTTTGCGGCCGACTACGGCTTGCCGGGCCTCATGGGCATCATCGCCGCGGCGATCGTTGCCGCGTCGATGTCGTCACTCGACTCGTCGTTCAATTCGCTTGCGACGATTTCCACCGTCGATTTCTACCAGCGCTATTTCCGCAAGGACGAATCGCCAGAGCACTACCTGAAGGTTACGCGCACGTTCACGCTGGTCTGGGCAATACTGATCATCGTCCCGGCGTTCATCTACGTGAACAGCGAAGGCTCGATACTGCAGACGCTGTCCAAGATCGGTTCGTACTTCGTCGGCGCCAAGCTCAGCATGTATGGGCTGGGGTTCTTCTCGAAGCAGACGACGGAAAAGGGCTTGCTGGTCGGTGTCGCGGTCGGCTTCGTAATGATCTGGTACCTGGCAACGCAGACCGACATAGCGTGGCCGTGGTACTGCCTGTTCGGCGGCGGCGTCAATATCATCGTCTCGCTGATTGCAAGCAGACTGATCGACGGGCCGCAGAGCGAGTGGTCGGAGTTTTCCATCCGCGGTCAGCAGCGCAAGTTCGCCGAGGAGGGGCTGCCGGAGAAAGACGGAGGCTGGTACCTCGTGCCCGGTAAGGTCGACAGCGTCAGTTGGCTACTGCTCGTGTTTTTTGCCGGCACGCTATTGTTCCTGTACCTGTTCGAGACGCTGATCTAGACGATGTCGGCCCGGGTCGCCAGCGTAGCCGCCCTTCTCGCATGCGCGACGATGCTGGCCTGCGGCGGCGAGGCCGGGCCGAAGCCCGCGCCATTGTCGATCGAGACCCTCGCCAGTAAGACGTTCGATAGCGACCTCGAGTTCGTCCGGGAACTCGACGGAACCGACAGTTTCGACTCACACCTGGTGGCTTACGAGGTTGCCGGGCTGCAGGTGCATGCGATGGTCGCCGTGCCCGTGACGGAGCCACCGCCACGCGGATTTCCGGTCGTCGTCGCGAATCACGGGCATCATCCGGATCCGCCACGTTACGGGATTACGGCCGAAGGCATCGACGCGAGGCCCGGGGACTACTACCGGAGCGTTCCGGAGCTATATGCAAGCCGCGGATTCCTGGTCGTCATGCCCGATTACCGGGGGCACAACGACTCCGAGGGATTCGAGTTCACCGAAGGGATGCTCGAGTCGCGTTATTACGCGGAGGACGTGCTTGCATTGCTTGCGGGACTCGAAGATATCGAAAAGGCCGATCTCGACAACGTCTTCATGTGGGGCCATTCGATGGGCGGCGAAGTTACTCTGCGCACGCTGCTCGCGACCGACCGCATCCGCGGTGCATCGATCTGGTCGACCGTTGGCGGCGATATCTGGGACCAGGCGTACTACTACTCGCGATATACGGACGTGCTTGCAGACGACAGTAGCGACACGCCAAAGCCTGCGATCGAAAAACTGCGAGCGGATATTGCGGCGCTTGACGGCGAGTTCGACTGGCGCGGGTCGGAGCCGCTTTTGCACCTCGACCGCCTGGGTACGCCACTCGTAATGCACCACGGCACCGGCGATGTGTCCGCACCGTACAAGGCGTCGGAGCGACTGGCGAAGGAGCTCTACGTTCGCGGCCTGCCGTACCGGTTCTTCAGCTACTACGTCGACGATCACTATTTCGCCGCGGCAGAGCGTAAGGTTGCCGCCGATCGGGACGCGGCGTTCTTTCGCTCGCTGATGGTCGAGTAATTCAGGCGCCGCGTTTCATGCGGTCGGCCGCAACCTCGCCGATGATCATGCTCGGCGCATTCGTGTTACCGGCGACGATCTCGGGCATCACCGATGCATCCGCTACACGAACGTTTTCGAGGCCGATCACACGCAGGGACGGATCCACGACGCAGCGCGGGTCGTCAGCATTGCCCATTCGGCAGGTGCCGACGGGGTGATACGCGGTGCCCAGGCGCGACGCAATGAGGTCCCAAAGCTCCTCGTCGCTCGCAACGCCGGGGCCCGGCACCAATTCCCTGGCATTTCCGCTTTTCAGCTCGGGGCGGGCGAGAATAGCCCGCAACAGCTTGGCACCGGCAAGCATGGTCCTGCGGTCGGCCTCATCGTCGAGCAGGTTCAGGTCGATGATCGGCTCGGCACGCGGATCCCGTGATGCGAGCCGCAGCTCGCCCCTCGATCGAGGTTTCAGCAAGCAGACGTCGCTGTAGTAGCCACGACCCCAGACCAGCATGCGACCCTCGTGGCCGAGGCGCGCAGGGATGAAGTGAAATTGCACGTCGGGCTCCGCGAGCTTCGGGTCGGTCCGTGCGAAGCCGCCACCCTCGACCGTATTGCTCGCGAACAGGCCCTTCTTCCCCAGCAAATAGCGCATGGGTGCCAGCACGTTGTCGGGTAATGTTGCCAGGCTCAGTGCGTATCCGTCATCGCCACCGCCGTAGTGCATACCGACGGCGGGGTGATCATGCAGATTCGTGCCGACGCCGTCCAGCGGCAGTACGACGTCGATACCGAGCGCCCCGAGATGTTTGGCCGGACCAACGCCGCTGCGCATGAGAATTGCCGGCGAGCTGACGGCACCGGCGCTGAGAACCAACTGGTCGCTGACGCCGATCTCGATGCGTTCGGATCCGCGGTGGGCGATGACGGAATGTGCTCGCCGGCCCCGGAAATCGATGCGATCGACGAGACAGTTTGTCAGTACCGTGAGGTTTTCTCTCGGCAATGCCGGTCGCAGGTAAGCGTCGGCCGGGCTGCAGCGATGTCCGTTGCGCATCGTCGTCTGGTAGGCACCCACTCCTTCCTGCGTTTCGCCATTGAAATCTCGATTCGCCGGAATACCGACCGCCCGAGCGGCCGCAACGAATCGCGACACCATCGGATGCGGCGACGGCAGGTCGGCGACGTGCAGCGGCCCCTCGGAGCCATGTAGCACCTCCTCGCCGAGCTGCAGGTTGTTTTCGGCGCGAATAAACCAGGGGAGCACGGAAGCCCATTCCCAGCCGCTGCAACCCGCCTTGGCCCACGCGTCGTAGTCCGACGCGCGACCCCGGATGTATACCATGCTGTTGATCGAGCCGGATCCGCCAAGCGTTTTGCCGCGTGGTACCGAAACGATGCGGCCGCCCAGGTGTACGTGCGGAGCGGACCTGTAGCACCAGTCGTATTTGCGGTTTCCCATCAGCGTCATGACGCCGAGCGGAATCCGGATACGCGGATCGCGGTCATCAGGGCCGGCCTCTATCAGGCAGATGGAACGGTGGGGATCCTCAGAGAGCCGGCCGGCCAGAACGCAACCTGCGGATCCCCCTCCCACGATGACGGTATCGAAATTCACGCTGTCTGTACTTCGCAGTCAGGCTCTGGACAAGAATGGGCGCCAGTTTGCCGCGTTCCGGCAGCCTGCGCCAGGGGCACCTTCATTGCAGGCTCACCTGCCAGGAGTTGCCCAAGAAAAAGTTAACAGATTGTTTTTTATAGTATTGTAAGGGGTCCGGTCGGGAATTCCGGGCAAGTTTGCGCCCGTTTGACCAGGCACGCCGCGAGCAGAAACGCAGGCCGCATTGCCTGAATGATTTGCATTCGAAGTACATCCGGGCGTATATTCCACGCGTGGTTTTAACGAATCGGCGGACCGCTTGAGTTCGCCGTACCAACAACCTCAGGGGGTTTCATGAAAACGACAAGGTTGCGCCGGATACTGCCGGTCGCGGCGTTCGCCGCCATATCGATCGGTGCCACGTCGCCGGTTTTGGCACAGGACGACACCTACGACCCGAGACTGGGAACGATCGAGGAGATCATCACCACGGCGACCAAGCGCGAAGAGAACGTGCAGGACGTTGCCGCCGCGATTACGGCACTTGATGGCGAGTCGCTGATGCGGGCCGGTATCGAAGACCCGACTCGCCTGGGCCTGGTTGTTCCGGGCATGCAGTTCGGCTACTCGGGCAACGAAGCGCGCGTTGCGATGCGCGGTGCGCGCACCAACAACGTTGGCGCCGAAGCCGAGCAGGTTGTCGGTATCTTCGAGGACGGCCTCTACGTGCCGTCGACGACGGCCGCGTTCGGCCATTACCTGGATCTCGCGCGTATCGAGGTACTTCGCGGACCGCAGGGAACGCTGTACGGCCGCAATACGTTCGCCGGAACGATCAACATCATCACGAACGAGCCGAACATGGACACGATCGAGGGTTCCGTTTCGGGCCTGATCGGTGACTACAACAGGACGAGGTTCGACGGTGTTCTCAACGTTCCTGTCAGCGACCAGTTTGCACTGAGGTTCGCTGCACTATCGGACAGGCGCGACGGTTACATCCAGAACAGCTGGATCCAGGGCCCGTCGGACGACTACCACGATCTCAACGTGCAGATCGGGCGCGTGTCGGCGAAGTGGGAGCCGAACGATCGTTTCTCCGGCATTTTCCGCTACACGCTCAACGACAAGGAGTCGAATGGTTCCGCGATCTGGGGTTACACGCAGATCGGCTGCTATCGCAACGATCTCGATCCGACGACATCAACCGGCCTGGCGGCGACCGCGACGTACTTTGACGGCCATTGCTACCAGCCCGGCCCGGACGCCTCCGGTCGAACCCAGCCCGGCGGCGAAGCAACGGAGCAGGACGCGGGTCCGTGGAACATCTCGCGCGACACACCGGCGAAAGCCGACACGAAGTCGTCGACGGCAAACGTGCAACTGCAGTACGACTTCGACGCCGTGTCGTTGAAATTCATCGGCGCGCTGAGCAACTTCGAGAGCCTCCAGTACTACGACGTGGACTACAGTAACGGTCGCTTCGACGGCTTCGACAGCTTCAATAATGGTTTTGCCGGCTATGACTCCGACCAGGACAGCTACTCGACCGAGCTCCAGTTGTTGTCGAACAACTCCGAGAACCTGGAATGGATCCTCGGCTTCTACTACTTCGATTCGGAGAACGACTGGCAATTCGGTTTCATGAGTGATGGCGTCTATACGCGCTATTCGCCGGATTCCACGGATCGATTCGAGACGTCGACGACGGCGTTTTTTGGCCAGGCAACCTACACGCTTGGCGACACGATGCGAATTACCGGTGGCCTGCGCTGGAACGAGGATGAGAAAGCCCTGCTCGGCGCGTCCGAGGGTAACAAGTGGGACAAGGTCCTCTACAAGGTTGGCCTGGAGTTCGATGTCGGCAGCGATGCGATGCTGTTCGCGACTACGTCGACCGGGTTCCGTACGGGCGGCGTAAACGGGTCGTCACTGGTCGCCGCCGGTGCGCCACCGGTCTACGACCCCGAAGAAGTGACGGCTTACGAAATCGGTGCAAAGACGACGCTGCTCGACGGCGAGATGATGTTTAACGTCAACGCGTTCTATAACGACTACACCGACATGCACGCGCAGTCGTTCGTCGTAGCCTGCATCGACCCGAACGACCTGACGACCTGTATCGCATCGGAGTTCACCGAGAATGGCGGTGAGATCGAGGCCTACGGCGTCGAAGTCGAAGCCAGCTGGCTGCCGGGTGACAACTGGTTCCTGAACGGCACGCTCTCGCTCTTGCAATCGGAATTCGGCGAGTACAACGTTGGTCGCCAGTCGGGCCTCGGCAATTTCGAGGGCCGCCAGGACGTCACACGCACGGCTGCAGAACTCGACGCAGCGGGCGAGAGTATCCTGTTGTCTTATGAAGGCTGGACGCCGGCACTCAATCCGGAAGTATCAGGCTCGCTGCAAGCGGGATACGTGTTCGAGCTGGCGAACGGCGATTATATTACGCCGATGGTGCAGACCGCATTCACGGGTGACTACTACAGCTTCGATATCAATGAGCCGAACTCGCGGCAGAGTTCGCACACCCGGACCGACCTGCGCCTCACCTGGTACAACGCCGAGCGTGGGCTGGAGATCCAGGCATTCGTGCTGAATGTCGAAGATGAGGCCGTGCTTACCCGGTCGGTGTTCTTCGGTCCCGGACAGGCGGACGTGCCGACGACTTCGATCCAGTCGAACTATTCGGATCCACGCACCTGGGGCGTGCAAGTCAGCCTCGACTTCTGACGAGGCCCCGTTACCCCCGCGGGAAGACGAAGAGAGGAGCGTGAGCTCCTCTCTTTTTTGAGCTATTGCCCGGCTGCCGCCAGCTTTACGGAGATCGCATCGCTGCGCCCCAGGTCATCGACGGCGAGAATTCGGTAGTCGCCGGATGCAGCGTGCCAGAGAAGCGGTTCGCCTGCTGCTGCACGCCCGATGAAGTTATCGTCGACGAACCAGTACAGCCACCGCACATCGGCATCGGTCGACGCTTGCAGAGCCAGGGCATCGGTCCGGCCCGGTCGCAGCTGGTAGGTCAGGTGCTCCGAGAGCGAACGGATGTGGGGCGCATTACCGGTGTTCGCCAGCACCGCGAGTTCGCAGTCGGCCGACCATGGCGGCGGCTGACGCACGGCGATGCCGGCCGAATCGAACAATGAGCGGATGTCCGAGGGCCAGAACTCGAACACGGCTTCGTGCGTTGGCCGATCGTCGCGATTGCACGCCCGCAAACCGGTACTGCTGTCGACGGTGACGGCACGATGCACGTCCGAGACGCGAATCGGCGACACGCCGGGAATGAACCACGACTGTTTCGTGCGCGGGCAGTGCCGACCGGGCAGGTCGCCGGTGCCTGCGCAGACCGGTACCTTGCGGAGATTGAGGTCGGGCGTGGGCTCACGCGCAACGAACGTATCGGTAGTGTCCGCCAGCAACGCATCTGCAATGGAGAAGAACAACGGCGCGGCAGCTTTACGCCCTGTGAGCGCCGGGTTGCCGGAGCCGTCGAAGTTCCCGACCCAGACGGCCAGGGCGTAGTCGCCGAACACGCCGACGGCCCAGGCATCGCGAAACGCAAACGACGTCCCGGTCTTCCAGGCGACGGGCGAATGAGCCGCTGATGCGTCGATTCGTCCCGGTCGCGGATTCTGCCCCAGTATGTCGAGCACCAGGAAACTGGCCTCGGGGCTCAGCAGCCGGGACCCCTGGTCGGGCGCCTCGTCGAGCGTATGGTTCAGCGGTCTGAGACTGCCGCCGTTGGCGAGCATTGCATAAAGTCCCAGCAGCTCTTCCATCGTCAGTTCGATGCCGCCGAGCACCATCGCGAGACCGTAAAAGTCGGGTTCGACGAGGTCCCGGACCTCACCCTGCTCCAGGAACGCGTGAAATTCCGTATGTCCGACGCGCGACAGCAGCTCGATCGCCGGTACGTTGCGGCTGTAGACCAGGGCGTCGGTCGCCGAGATCGGGCCCATGAAGCCACGGTCGTAATTCTCCGGCGTGTAGGCGGCAAACCGTCGCGGGGCATCCTTCATCAGCGACGCCGGGTGGATCAGGCCCCGATCGATTGCCATGCCGTAGACGAAGGGCTTGAGCGTCGAGCCCGGCGATCGTTTTGCCGTCGTGCCATCGACCTGGCCCGCGATGCCGTCGTCGAAGAACCCGGCCGAGCCAACGGATGCGAGCACCTGCATCGTGCGCGTGTCGACGAGCATCGCGCTCGCGTTGCGTATCCCCAATGAGCGTTTGTGCTCGACGAATCGCCCGACCTGCGATTCGAGCCTGCGCTGCAGGCCGAGATCGATGGTCGACCTGATGGCCGCCTCGCCCGTCGGCAAACGGCGTACGAAATGCGGCGCATGAAACGGGAGCTTCGACGGTGCCCTCACCGCCAGCGGCAGGTCGAACATCTCGACGGAATCGGCGGGCATGTCGTTCTGCTCGAGCCACGCGGCCAGCAGCCGCGAGCGCGCGTCGTACCAGCCGGACGTATCGGCGGCTACCGGGTTTCGGCGCACGGGGTTTTGCGGTATCACGGCGAGCGAAAGGGCTTGCGGCAGGCCGATCTCGTGCGCCGGGGCGTCGAAATAGACGAGCGCGGCCGTCGCGATGCCTTCCACGTTGCCACCGTATGGCGCGAGATTCAGGTACGCCTCGAGGATTTCGTGCTTGGTGAAGTGACGTTCGAGCTGCACGGCACGTGCGATCTGCAGGAGTTTCCCGGAGACCCGTCGCGTATCGATGTCGAAGCGCAGGCGCGCGAGCTGCATCGAGATCGTCGACGCACCCATGACCCTGTCGCCCGACACGTATGTCGTCCACGCGGCACGCGCAAGCGCCAGCGGATTGAAGCCGGGATGCCGGTAGAAGTAGCGGTCTTCGTACAACAGAGTGGCGTCGATGGCTGCGGGTGCGATGTCCTCGAGCTTCGTAAACAGCCGGTAGCGTTCGTCCTGTGCCAGCCGCAGACGCAGTAACTCGCCGTTGCGATCGTAGATCGCGGTCGAGAAGGAAACATCGCCGTAGAGATCGGCGCGTTGACTCAGCAGAACGGCCAGCATCAGCGCAACCAGCAGACCTGCGCCGACGATCGTCAGGAACTTTGCAGCTCGCCGAATCAACGTGCCATTCCGGCCACGTCAAATCTCGCAGGACGCGTATGCGCCTCGATACTCTGGTCGTACATCGCGTTCGCGTAGGCCGGCGGGACGATGAATGAACCCGAGCTCGTCAGCTTGACCTTGTAGCGATACTCGGTCATGCGATCGCCGAAACTGCCGTAGATGACGACACGGTCCTCGCGCACGTCGATGTGGTCCGCAGTCCAGCCCCGGAAACTGCGCTGCACCGTGTCCGTCAGGACTTCGAAGCCGCCCGGGAGCAGGTCGACGACGGCGACGTTACTGCGGCGGACGTTGGTGGAGCGTATACGAAGCCGTACGTCGAGCTCGTCTCCGATGCCGGCCGTCGTTACTGCGTTGCCATCGGCGTCGAGGTATTCCCTCAATATCTCCAGGCCATTCGCGAGGGCTTCTGCGGGCGGCTCCAGATCGAAGCCCGTCTGTGTTACGACGTAGAAAAGATCGTTACCGCCGGACCCTCGAACTTCGAGCTCCCGGATACGCCGCTCGAGCGCCGCGCGCACGAGCATGCCTGCGCTCGCGATTTGTTCGTCGTCTGCATGAACGCTGAGCGCGAGGTTCTCGTCCCGCATTGCGTCGGTCCAGGCATCGAGCGCCATGATCGTGTATGCGGCCGAGAGGGTGTTGAAGCGATTCTGCAGCACGGGTTCGATGAGCTTTTCGATACCGTCTCCACCGATCTGCGACAGGCGATCCGGGAAGTGCCGCGCGACCAGGTACACGTACACGGCGTCACGGCCGAGTCGCGTGTCGAAGTCGCTGCTGAACGCGAGCCCGGTGCCTGTCACGTAGCCGCCGATGAGTCGCTCGCCGAGATCCTCCTGCTTGAGGAGCAGGTAGCTCGCGGCCATCCAGGCTGACGCGATGTCCTTGCGCCAGGTATCCGTGTGCGCGCGCTCGAGGTACTCGTGCAGGTTCGTCAGGCTGTTGGTCGTTACGTGTCCGTTGCGGGTCAGCAGGTAAATCGCGTAGGCGCGCAGGCGCGCCTCGGCGAGGCTCGCGGTACGGCGGCCCGCGAGCTGCTGCAGGAAGCCGAGCGCCGCATCGAGCATGTCGCCCGGAACGGGCAGGTCGTGTTGCCGCGCATCGCTCAGGAAATGCGTGATGTACACGGAGGAAAAGTCGTGTGGTTCGGCGCTCGAGCTCCAGAACCGGAACCCGCCCGAAGGCAACTGCCGCGTGCGGAGCTTCGCGATGACCGCGGAGAACTGATCGCGGATCTTTTGTCGATCGATATGGGGATCGGGGCTGCCAAGGAAGCCGAGTTGCGGGAAGACGCGGCTCACGGTCTGCTCGGCGCAGTGGTGCGGAAACGCCTCGAGGTAGGCCAGCATGCCGTCGGTCAGTACCAGCGGGCTCGCGGATGCGGCGACCGACTGGCTGGCGAAAGCCTCGTGCAGGGTCCGCGGCAGCGCCAGGCGCAACGGGTCGTCGGTGGACGTTCCGGAGTCGACCGTCGCAAGGTACGCTGTCGGCGGCCTGACGCTCACGGTCGCGTTACGGCTCACCGACTCTCCGTTGGCCGCGGCGACAAAGGTCATCGTTGCACCGCCGAGTTTCTGCCTGGCGCGGACACGGAGCGAGGCGCGCCCTTCGCTGCCTTCGGCAATCGCCAGAGTTTGCGTGGCGCCTTCGACGATCTCGAGATGCGCGGACACGGTCGCTGTGAAATCGATGCTGGCGTCGGGTCCGGATCTCTCGAGATTATTCGAGATGCCTACGTGGACGTCGAACTCGTCGCCAGGCGCCGCCGCCGTCAGCAGGTTCGGCGTCACCACGAACGGGCCGCGCACTGTCGTCGTTTCCTGTTCGCGGCCCACGGCGGCCTCGTTGACCGCGATCGCCATGATGCGAATCTCGCCGTTGAAATAGTCGGGGACGTCGAAGGCGAGAGTGCGCGCGTCCGGTCCCGCGTCGATCACGCCCGACCAGAACACGACAGGCTTGTCGGTCCTGCGCTGGAACGGGTTGAGGTTCTTGCCGGCCAGCGCCAGGCCCTCGCCGCCGCCCGGTGCCGCGTGCCGAAGGAAAGCCTCGAACTCGGGCAATATCAGGTCGACCATCTGCAATGTGCTTACCTGCAGGGCGAGCTTCGGCAGGAAGAAGTCGAGCGGTCTCGGGAGCTGGTAGCGGGCGACCTGCAGGATGCCCTCGTCCACGCCGTAGACGACGATGCGGGACGGTCGCGAGGCCGCGTACGCGACGTCGAGAGTGGTTCCCGGCCGCACGAGGTCGGCTACTTCCAGATCGACATCAATGGTTCTCTCGGCCCGGTTGATCGAGAATGGCTCGACGGCGTAACTCAGCGGACTGACGAAGATCTCCGGCGAGTCGAGGTCGCGGACGAACGCGACACTTATATAAGCATTACCCTCGATGCCGTCGGGCACGACGATGCTCTGCGTGCTCGTCGTCGTGTCGGCAGTGAACCACTTGTGCGCATAGACACGGTCGCGCTCAATGGTAATGAGCCCGGCCCCGGTATAGGGTGCCGTGATCTCCATGCGAATCTCGTCGCCGGCTTCGAAGCTGCTGCCATCGAGGTTGAGCTCGAGCTCCGCGTTGCGTTCCAGGTTGCCGGCGAGGTTGCGCGCGCCCGCAACCGTGTAGCGAACCTTGCTCACGATGAGCCCCGACGCATCGACGATCTTGACGGCAAACGATCCCGGCTCCCCGGTCGGCAGCGTGAAACCCGACCCGTCGGCAGCTATCTCGAAAGGCTGGCTGTCGACGGTGTGCTCCTGCAGCAGCGATTGATAGGCGTAGGTGCCGTTCGGACGGCGCACCAGCGTCGACACGTAGCGTTCTTCCACGCGTGTCGCGGTCAGGTTCTCGAGTCGCACGGACGTCGCCGTTCTGTCGAGCGCAACGAAATCGACGCTATGCCTGGCGTTCCTGTCAACGAACGAGAGATCGGTGTCGGCCTTGTATCCGACGAGGTGGTCTAGCGGCGACATCATCGCGGTCGCAAGCGCCCTGACGCTTCGCCCGCCGCCCTCCTCGAAGCCCTCGGTCATCACAGCGACCTGGTAGATGCCGCGATCGTAGCGATCGAGCTCCAGCGGCAACCGGGCACGACCTTCGTCGTCGGTGCGCGTCTCGGCCAGCGGCACTGTGACCGGCTGTACGGCGCTGCCGGGCTCTCGCAGCGGGTCGACGAACGTGTAGCCGCTGTAGTCGTCGAAATAGATCCGCGAAGGCGTAAGTCGAAGCTCGCCGCTGACGCGACGCGACTGCGCGGGCGTACCGAAGAGATTCTGCAAGGTGACTTCTGCCGTCGTACCCTCGGGCTTGATCCAGCCGCGTGGCTGGCTGCCCGATATACGGGTGCGGATCCGCAGGCGGTCGGGCTGGAACTCCTCGACCTTGAAGGACGTGCTGCCCAGCGCGCGGTGACGATGCCGATCGACGAGATAGACCGTGGCAGCATATTGCCCGGTCGGCCAGGCGATGTCGGTCTCGAGCTGCTGGTCGAAGAACCCGGCAGGCGGCAGCCGCAGGTACTCGTCGAGTGCCACCTGGCCACGCGGATCACGGACTTCGATGCGCAGGGGCAGCTCGCCGAGGGGTTGCCAGTCGCGACTCTTGACGATGGATGCGAGATTGACGGTATCGCCCGGGCGGTAGATGCCGCGATCCGAAAAAACCTGCGCTTTGAGTTTGTCGGCATCGACGCGCTCGTAAACGTATTCGCCGCCAATGTCGAAACGTGAAAGTTGCAGCTTCCGCTCGCCGCGGTTGAACGGCATGAACACCGAATCGCGGCCGGCGCGGACAACGAACACCGCCGGTGTCTTCTCGCGCTCGAGGTCTTTCGTTTCGGGGAAATTCGCTCGGCCATCGACGGACGTGGTGCGCTCGAACACGGGCACGCCGTTCTTGCCGAGCAATTGGACGGTCGCGCCCCCGACGGGGGCGCCGCTCGAAATCGACTGCACGAAGACGTCTTGCGACGAATCGGCATTGGCTTTGACGAGCAGCCCGAGGTCTGTCACGAGGACGAAGCGACGGTCGCTGCCGCCGGCAGGTTGGTCGCGGCCGCGATCCCAGCCCTGCACGTTGATGAAGTAGTAGCCGCCGGCCGGCAGGAACTCGCTCAGGTCCAGGCTGGAGTAGACGGCATCGCGCGGGTGTCCGGCACTCAGGTCGATGTACCGGGTCTCGCGCACCGTGAAGTTGTCTTCGTTGAGCTGGTAGTTCGTGAACCACGGGCTCTTGATGTCGCCGCGTGTCTGCGTCGCGATGTGATTGACCTGGCTGTCGATGAGCCGGCCGATCTCCACTTTGAGGCTCTCGACTCCCCGGGACAGAAACGTGAGCTTGTGATCTCTCGTCAGCGGCAGAATCGCGCCCGATTGGGCGATCGAGACTTCGCGCGGGTAGCGCGGAACGCGGACGACCGTATCGAACATGCGCGCCATCACGAACTCGCCTTCGGACTCGAGGCCGCGATCGATGCGCAGGTAGACGTCGCTTTCTTCGGGAACGTCGATGTTGGCGCTGTGGAACTGTGTAGCAGGTCTTTCGGTCGGGTTCAGGTCGAACGCGTACTCGCTGGCCTGCGCGAGCACTTCGTCGGTTACCTCGCGTGGCGATCGCCAGCGTTTGTTGCTGAAGTGCCGCCGATTCATCCTTACAGATTTGGGAAGCACCCATGCACGGAGCTTCGCGCGCAGCGCCGACGCCTGCACCTGGTCTGTGAATTCGAAAACCAGCGACTGCTGCGGCGCATCGTCGCTGTCGCGCGTGATGATCGCGTTGACCTGGCCGACCCGAAAGTAACTGTCTACATCGGGTATGCGAACGCTATCGACGACATCGTCTTCGAGCCGCGACGGACCCGACTGCGGCGCGAGACCGGCACCAACGGTCAGCGTCGCGTAATTCTCCTCGTCCGGTATCCGTATGGTCTCGGAGTTGACAAACGCCTTGCGTCGGGTTGCATCAAAGCTGATCTCTCGGGCCATCGGGATGGCGGCCGCACGTATCGTCGTTCCGGATTCACGCGTCGAGATCGTCAGCAACTCCACGATCGAGGTATCGTCGACCGGATGCGAGAAGCTCAAGGTCGCGACTATACGGCGTTCGTTGCGGTCGACCGGATCCTGGTAAAACTGCAGTTCGTCGAGCGACGCCATGAACGCGGGCGTCTCGAAGCTTACGTCGAGCCGTTCGAACTCGAGCCCGGGCGCGAATACGGATGGATCGTAGCTGACGCGATACCTCTGTCCGGCAGGCCAGTCCTCGGCGGGCTCGAAGTGAAGCTCCATCTCACCACTCCAGCGCCAGGTGCCCGGCAGCTCAGGGCTCATCGATACGCCGTCCTCGATGACCTGGCCGATAAGGTCGATGCGTGCCACGGACTCGACGGTGTCGACGGGGATGCGCGGATCGGAGCGGACGTCGAATCGGATGCGGAGCGGCTGCGGCCGAATCTCGTCGTCGACGATCGCGGAGACACCGGGTGCTATTGCGGTAGCGACGACTCGTGGCGGCTGTGGCAGCGAGTCGAAGTAGCGCTTGGTCGCAATGCCGCCAACGACCAGTGCGGTGAGCCCTGCAAGCACGAGCAGCCCGCGACCGACGCCGATTCGGGCCAGCCACGCCGGCGGCGTCCAGGAAATATCGCCGATAAGCAACCTGAGAATGCGTTTCGTCACGGTCGTACTCCCTGCTGCCCCTTGTCAGACAGTTGCGATTCTATCGGCGGCCGGTTGCGTTTTCGTGCGTGAATCAGGGCGAATTGTGGCGGGGCGGGGGCCCGACCGACTCGCGAATGACCAGCTCGTGGGGAACGATCTCGGTGCCTGCATCGCCGCGATTACCTTGCTCGATGCGCCGGCACAGCCGTTGCATTGTCCGCTCGCCGATCTCCGCGGCGGGCTGGCGGACGGTCGTGAGCGGCGGTTCGGCGACCTCGGCGTAGCGAATATCATCGAATCCGATGATCGAGAGGTCGCCGGGTATCGCAAGCCCTGCGGCGCGCGCTTCGTGAAGTGCTCCCATGGCCATATCGTCGTTGGCGCAAAAAACTGCGGTCGGCCGATGGGGGTGGTCCAGGAGTCTGCGGGTCGCGCGCCGGGCGCCCGCGAGTGTCATCCGGCCTTCGACGACCCAGCCGTCTTCGATCGACAATCCCGCGTCTTTCATCGCGGCGCGATAGCCGATTTCCCGGTCTTTCGTCAGCAGCGACGATTCCTGTCCGCAGATCATCGCGATGCGCTCGTGTCCCTGCGAAATCAGGTAGTTCGTCGCCTCTTGTGCCGCGGCAACGTTGTCGATTTGCACGCTGGGAAATTCCGAGAGCTCGGGCGACACGGTCTCGCAGCCGATCACGATCGGCAGTCGCCGCCGGTTCTTGTCGCTGAGAATCTCGGTTCCGAACGGCGACATGCTTGCGAGCAGGATGATGCCGTCTGTCTGGCGTGATACCAGCATCGCGCTGATCTCGTTCGCCGTCATCGCGTCGACTCGCGTTTCCTGGATGACGATTGAGTAGCCTTTCTCGCGGGCAGCCGTTCGAAGGCCGCGCATGACCTCCGCGAAGAACGGATCACCTATCGACGGCAGTACGACCATGATGAGGTTGGTGCGGCCACGTCTAAAACTCTGCGCCAGCGTATTCGGAGAATATCCCGTTTGCGCGATTGCGTCCTGGACCTTTAGCCGCGTCTTCTCGGTCACCTTTTCCGGCGTGTTGATGCAGCGCGAAACCGTAGCGATCGACACGCCGGCGAGTTGTGCGACCTCCTTGATCGAGACGTCGGGCATGGCGCGTATGCTCGTAATTCGCTTCCGGATCGTGGCAGGCAGACCGTACAGGAACAAGAGTAGACGTTTACAATATGCCGATCAAACGATGGCAACGAAACCGCAAGCAACCATGACTACGGTACTCGGCATCGATCTCGGCACGCAAAACGTCAAAGTCGTGTTTTACGACGCCGACGCCGACGCCACCGTAGCCGTGGAAAGCGCGCCGCTGGCGCTGCGCCAGACCGACACGGGCGTTGCCGAGCAGCAGGCACACTGGTGGATTCATGCGCTGAGGCAGGCGATGCAGCAGGTGGGCGACGGCGTCCGCAAGTCCGTCGCGGCAATTGGTGTCTCGGGACAGCAACATGGCTTCGTGCCGATCGACAGTTCGGGCGAGGTGCTGGCACCTGTCAAGCTCTGGTGCGACACGTCGACCGGGGCCCATGCAGACGCCATCATGGACGCGTTCGGTGGCAGCAAGGCCTGCATCGAGAAAGTCGGCAACCCGATTCCGCCTGGATATACGGCGTCGAAGCTTCGGTGGTTCCGTGATGCGCATCCCGGACCCTACGAACAGATGGATTCGATCCTGCTGCCACACGACTACCTGAATTTCTATCTCACCGGCGAGCGTTGCATGGAAGCCGGCGATGCGTCCGGTACCGGTTTTTTCGATATACGAGAACGCGAGTGGTCGGTTGCGATGCTTGCTGCGATCGACCCGGATCGCGACTTGCGAGATTGCCTGCCCGATGTGCGTACTCGAAACGAATCCATTGGGTCATTGCTGCCGTCGATCGCGGACGAGTTGGGGCTTCCCCCCGTCGTCCCCGTCTCGATCGGCGGCGGCGATAACATGATGGGCGCCATTGGCACTGGCAACGTGTCGCCCGGCGTGGTGACCATGAGTCTCGGAACGTCAGGCACGGTTTACGCCTACGCGAACGAGCCGGTCATCGATCCCGGGGGCAATATCGCCGCGTTTTGCTCGTCCACGGGCGGCTGGTTGCCGCTGCTCTGCACGATGAACTGCACGGTAACGACCGAGCTCATGCGCGACCTGCTTGACACGGACCTCGCGAGTTTCGAGGCAAAGCTCGCGGCATCGCAACGCGGCGCAAACGGTGTGATTACCGTGCCGTTCTTCAATGGTGAGCGCACGCCAAACCTGCCCGACGCGAAGGGCTGCATCCTCGGGCTCGACAGTCGCAACACCAATAGCGAAAACCTGCTGCGGTCCGCCGTCGAAGGCGCGACATTCGCGCTGCGCTTCGGCATCGACGGGCTCGCGACGCTGGGTATCGACGCGGAGGAGATCGTGCTGACGGGTGGCGGCGCGAACAGCGCGACCTGGCGGCAGGTCGTCGCGGACGTCTGCAATACGCCCGTCACGATGCTCGAGCAGGAAGAGGGCGCGGCATTCGGCGCCGCGCTGCAGGCGCTCGCCATGCTCGAGGGTTCCGATACCGACATGCGCGAAATCTGCGACGCGCATCTCGACCGTGATGCCGGGCGCTCGGTCGAACCGCGTCCCTCCGCCGTCAATTTCTACATAGATACCTACAACGAATATCAGCGGGCCGTCGACAAGGTCGCAGCCCTGTACAGCTGACAGCAAAGATCCACGAAGAGGCAATACCTATGAGTCGCAATGTTCACGTCGGAGACACCGAGTACTTCCCGGGAATCGGCCAGATCGGCTACGAAGGGCCGGGCTCCGATAACCCGCTGGCCTTCAAGACCTACGACCGGGAACGTGTCGTTGCCGGCAAGACAATGGAAGAGCACCTGCGCTTCGCTGTGTGTTACTGGCATAGCTTCTGCGCGAACGGCGGCGATCCGTTCGGGGCGGGGACGCGCAACTACGCGTGGGCGACGAGGAGCGACCCCTACGAACGTTCGAAAGACCGCTTGGACGCCGCGTTCGAGTTCTTCAGCAAGCTCGATGTGCCTTACTGGTGCTTCCACGATTTCGACATGGCGTGGGAAGGGGAGAGCGTCGAAGCCTCGGAGCACAATCTCGCCACGATGGTGGATCTCGCCAAAGAGCGCCAGGTTGAGACCGGTATGAAACTGCTTTGGGGTACGGCAAACGTATTCTCGAACCCGCGTTACATGAACGGCGCGTCGACCAATCCGGACTTCGCGGTGCTGACATACGCGGCGTCGCAGGTGAAAGCGGCGATCGATGCGACCGTCGAGCTCGGCGGCGAAAACTACGTATTCTGGGGCGGCCGCGAAGGCTATGTCTGTTTGCAGAACACCGACACGAAGCGCGAACTCGAACACATGGCGATGTTTCTCGCAAAGGCCCGTGATTACGGTCGCTCAATCGGCTTCGAGGGGACCTTCCTGATCGAGCCGAAGCCCATGGAGCCCACCAAGCATCAGTACGATTTCGACGCTCAGACCGTCATTGGCTTTCTCCGTCATCACGGGCTTGCGGGTGATTTCAAGCTGAACATCGAGGCAAACCACGCAACGCTCGCCGGGCATACCTTCGCGCATGACCTGCGTATGAGCGCAGACGCCGGTCTGCTCGGGTCCATCGACGCCAACCGGGGCGACCCCCAGAATGGTTGGGACACGGACCAGTTCCCGACCGACCTCTACGACACCGTGCACGCGATGATGGTCGTGCTCGAAGCGGGCGGGCTGGGCAGCGGCGGCCTGAATTTCGACGCCAAGGTGCGTCGGGAGTCGACCGACAACGAGGATATGTTCATCGCTCACATCGGCGGCATGGACGCGTTTGCCCGTGGTCTCATTATCGCTGACCGTGTTCTGTCGGATCCGCGCCACGACGCCATGCGATTCGGACGCTACGAGAGTTTTGATAGCGGTGACGGCAAGCGCTTCGAGAATGGTGAGCTCGGTCTCGCAGACCTGCGCGACCTGGCCGTGAAAAACGGCGAGCCCGAACAACGCGCTGCAAAACAGGAACTCATCGAGAACCTGATCAACGACTACATCGTCAGCGGCTGCTAGACGAGACCGAGTTTCTGCACGGCGACGATCGACATCGCGACGGCGAGGATCACGAACAGCCAACCGATGGCGTGTTCCATCGTGGTCTGCGAGATCTTGCCCTGCAGCCGCGGCCCGATCTGCCCGCCGATCAGTACGCCCGGGATCGAGTAGCAGACGAGGTTCCAGGGCACGGCCGACATGCCGCCCTCGTCGATCAGCTGGCCGATCAGTGTGAACGAGGCGAACGCTACGGTAACGATGACGATTGCGACCGAGGTCGAGGCAGCAATAGCGACGGGCACGCCGCGCCGTGTCAGCTGCGAGATGACGACCTCGCCGATGCCGACCGACACCATGCCGGTCAGGAACGCGCCAATCCCGGTATAGATCGAGCCGCGCACCCCCAGGTGCACGTCGGGATAGGTGTACTCACGCCCGACGTGATCGATGCGAATACGCTCGGCGCCGTGGTAGTGCTCCTGGGCGTCCTTTATCCTGGCCGCGGTTTTCTGGTGCAGGTACAGCAGAGAATAAGCCAGTGCCGCGACCAGCAACGCGTACCCAAGAATCAGCAGGCCTTCCGGAATGAAGTGCGCGAGGAACGCCCCGACGATTCCAATCGGCACGGAAACGCGCAGAAACCGCCATGCGAGAGCGAAGTCGATCGTTTTCTTGCGCAGGTAGCCGATGAATCCGGACGTGAATCCGAACGTCTCGGTGAGCAGCGCGGTCCCGATCGCCGCGACTGTCGTCTGCAGTTCGTACTCGGGACCCAGCAGCGGGAAGATCAGCACGAAGATCGGTGTGAACAGTGCGGCACCACCTATACCGCTCAGCATTGCGCAGGTCGCGACGCCGATCGATACCGGAAACATGAACCAGTAAAGCGTGAAATCCACTTTCGTCAGGCGAGGCTTACGGCAGGAAGATCGTTGCCGGATGCTCGAGCATTTCCTTGATGCGTTGAATCATTGCGGCCGCATCATAGCCGTCGACGAAGCGGTGGTCGAATGACGACGACAGGTTCATCATGAGCCGCACCGTGACCTGGCCGTCTTTGACGACCGGCCGCTCGACGGCGCGGTTGACACCGATGATGGCAACCTCGGGAGCGTTGATGACCGGCGTCGAGGCAATGCCGCCGAGTTTGCCGAGGCTCGTTATCGTGATCGTCGAACCCATAAGCTCGCTCTTCGTCGCGGTCCTGTCTCTCGCTGCCTCGGCCACGCGCCGCATCTCGGCGGCGAGATCTTCGAGCGAGCGCGACTGCGCATGTTGCACGACCGGGACCTTGAGCCCTTCGTTCGTTTGCGTCGCAACGCCAATGTGCACGGCTTCGTGCTGCTTAAGGACGTTACGCTCTTTGTCGTAGGTGACATTGCATTGCGGAAACTCGCGGAGCGCCTTGATGAGTGCCGACGCCAGGAACGGCAGCAGTGTAAGCCGCTGCGATCGGTCGGCGAGCTTGCCGTTCAGGTGCTGCCGCAACGCCTCGAGCTCGGTGATGTCGATTTCCTCGACGTACGCGAAGTGCGGGATCTCCCGCTTTGCGGCCGACATGCGTTCGGCGATGATGCGCCGGACGCCGATCACCTTGATCTCTTTCGGCTTGCCCGGCAGCTCGGCGGTGCGCGTCGGCACTATGCCCGTCGCGCGTTGTTTCAGGTAGAGGTCGAAGTCCTTGCGCAGGATGCGCCCGCCGGGTCCGGTGCCCGGGACGTCGGCGAGGTCGACGCCGGCTTCCCTGGCGCGACGGCGGATGGCCGGGGAGGTGACGACGCGTTTGGGGGCGTCGTTGGTGGGAGGGGCATCTTGTGTGGGAGGGGCATCTCGCCCCGATTCGTCGCGGCTGGAAGCCGCTCCCACAGCTTCTTTTTTCTCTGTGGGAGGGCCGTCCCGGCCCGAATCGCGGCGGGACGCCGCTCCCACAGCATCGGTTTCGAATACGACGAGGGGTGCACCTACGGCGACGATATCGCCGGGTTCGCCGGCCAGCTTCACGACCGTGCCCGTGACCGGTGAGGACAGTTCGACGGCGGCCTTGTCCGTCATCATCGTGCCGACGACGTCTTCCTCGTTGACCTGCTGACCGACCTCGATGAACCATTCGCCGATCTCGGATTCGACCGTGCCTTCGCCGAGGTCGGGCAGCTTGAAGATGTACTCGCTCATTCCGCCTCCAGTACGCGGCGGATACCGGCCGCAACACGTTTCTTGCCCGGGAAGTATTGCCATTCGAACGCGTGCGGGTAGGGAGTATCCCAGCCGGCGACGCGGCCGATAGGTGCTTCCAGGTGGTAGAAGCACTCTTTCTGCAAGGTAGCTGCGAGTTCCGCACCGTAACCGCCGAAGCGTGTCGCTTCGTGGGCGATCAGGCAGCGCCCGGTCTTTTTCACGGACTCGGCCAGCGTCGTGACATCGAGCGGCGACAGCGAACGAACGTCGACGATCTCGGCATCGACACCCAGCGAATGTGCCGCGGCCTGGGCCACGTGCACGAGCGTTCCGTAAGTGATCACGGTAATTTCCTCGCCGCTCTCGACGATCTCGGCTTCGCCGAGCGGTACCGTGTAATAGCCGTCGGGTACCTCGCCTTTCGGGTGCGTCGACCAGGGTACGGCCGGCCGCTCGGGATCGCCGTCGAACGGACCGTTATAAATGCGCTTGGGTTCGAAGAAGACGACGGGGTCGTCAGACTCAATGCATCGGATCAACAAGCCCTTCGCGTCGTACGGGTTGGACGGCATCACGACCTTGATGCCGCTGACGTGCGTGAAGATGCCCTCGGGCGACTGCGAATGGGTCTGGCCGCCGCGAATGCCGCCGCCACAGGGCGTGCGAATCGTCACGGGCGAGTAGAACTCGCCGCAGGACCGGTAGCGCAATCGGGCAAGCTCGCTGACGATCTGGTCGAAGCCCGGGTAGATATAGTCGGCGAACTGGATCTCCGCGACAGGTCGAAGGCCGTTGACGCCCATGCCGATCGCCGCGCCGATGATGCCGCCTTCAGCGATCGGCGCATCGATGACACGATGCTGGCCGTACTTGCGCTGCAGGCCGTCCGTACAGCGAAACACGCCACCGAAGTAGCCGACGTCCTGGCCCAGCACGACGACGTCAGGATCGCGATCCATCATCACGTCGTGCGCGGAACGTATCGCCTCGATCATGTTCATCTGTGGCATCAGATCGAACCTCCGTTGCCATTGCCGTTGCTGATGATCTCGAGCATTCGGCGTCGCTGCGATTCGAGGCGTCGCGGCGGTTCTGCATAGACGTCGTCGAACATCGTGACGGGATCGAGGAACGGCCCTTCGGTCATGGTCCCGTACTGTTGGGATTCCTTCCACGCGGCGGTGACTTCGGCCTTGAGCTCTTCCTCGAGCGCGGCATGTTTCTCGTCGCTCCAGTGGCCCTCGAGAATCAGGTGCTGCTTCAAGCGCTCGATCGGGTCGCCCAGCGGGAACGCCTCCGAATCGTCCTTGGGCCGGTATTTCGACGGGTCGTCGCTGGTCGAGTGCGCGCCGGCGCGGTAGGTGACGTGTTCGATCAGCGTCGGCCCGCCGCCGCGACGTGCACGATCGGCGGCCCACAGGGTGACCGAGTAGACGGCAAGCAGGTCGTTGCCATCGACACGAATGCCGGGGATACCCAGGCCGAGTCCACGCGCCGAAAACGGGCGGCGTTCGCCGCCGGCCGTTCCCTGGAACGTCGAGATTGCCCACTGGTTGTTGACGACGTTCAGGATGACCGGCGCCTGGTAGACGGCGGCAAACGTCAGCGCATGGTGGAAGTCGGCTTCCGCCGTGCTGCCATCGCCGACCCAGGACGCCGCGATGTGATCGTCGCCCTTGATCGCCGATGCCATCGCCCAGCCGACGGCATGCGGGTACTGCGTGCCGAGGTTGCCCGAGATGGAGAATATGTTGGCGTTCTTGGAGTGGTACATGATCGGCAGTTGCCGGCCCTTGCACATGTCCCGCGTGTTCGACAGGCACTGGCACATCATGTCGACGAGCTTGACGCCGCGGAACATGAAGAGGCCCTGGTTGCGGTAGGACGGGAAACACATGTCGCCGGAACGCAGCGCCATGCCCTGGCCGATGGACACGGCTTCCTCGCCGCGCGCCTCCATATAAAAGGAGATACGGCCCTGGCGCTGGATCTGCCACATGCGCTGGTCGAACGCGCGATTCAGCATCATCCAGCGCAATGCGACCTGCAGCTTGTCGAGGTCGAGGTTCGGGTGCCAGGGACCTTTCGCCTCGTGGTCGTCGTCGAGTACGCGCACGAGCCCGCTCGACAGGTACTCGATGTCCATGGTGCGCGAATCGATACCGGGCTTGTCGACGGCGCCGGCCGGCGACAGTTTCAGGTAACTGAAATCGGGTTTCTCGCCCGGCCGGGCCGAGGCCTGCGGGATGTGCAAGCGGGATTTGTTCGCCATTTTGTCGTGTCCCTGCTGATTGTTATTCGGACTAATATAGCCGGTTCTGCGGGAATTTTTGTTGCTGCGTGTTTCGTTTGCAGGCAATCAGGCGCATAATTTATTCAACTATTCGATTTCAAGAGCATTGCCTATGCAAGGTGTTTCACTCGATGCGACCGACCGGCAGATCCTCGACCTGCTGCAGACCCGCCCCGGCCTCAATGCCTCGAGCATCGGCGAGCTCATCGGTCTGTCACAGTCCGCCTGCTGGCGCCGCATGCAGCGCCTGCGCGACGAGGGGGTCATTGTAGACCAGGCTGTCGTGCTCGACCCCGAAAAGGTGGGCCTCAACACGATGGTGTTCGCGACCGTCAAGCTTACGTCGCACGGTCGCAGCAATCTCGCCGCGTTCGCCGAGGCCGTACAGAACTACCCGGAGGTGCTCGACTGCTACTGCCTGCTCGGAAACTCCGACTTCCTGCTGCGCATCGTCGCCGAGGACATCAAGGCCTATGAAGCCTTTTTTTTCGACAAGCTGTCGCAGCTGCCAGGCATCCAGGAGGTGACATCGAGCATCGTGCTGTCCGACATCAAGCACACGACCGTGTTGCCGATCAGCTAGTCCGCAAAAGTGGCGACGTACACGCCCGCGTGGGGCGTGGCCGATGCGCGTTTCATGCCTTCCGAGTTGTAGACCATTTCGATCCGGCCCGCGCGGGTGACCGCGATGATGCCGCCATCGCCGCCGAGTTCGCGCACGTCGCCGAGCACTTCGTCGATCGCGTCGCGCAGCGACGCTCCGGCTCGCACGTAGTGCGCAACCGAGATAGCGGCGCCCGTGCGAATGAAAAACTCGCCCGTTCCGGTGCACGACACGGCGACTTCGCCATCGGCCCAGGTACCGCTGCCGATGATTGGCGTATCGCCGACCCGGCCCTGCATCTTGCCGAACGTACCGCCCGTCGAAGTCGCCGCCGCGAGATTGCCGCCGGCATCGAGCGCAACGGCGCCAACCGTGCCATGGCTCATGTCGTCGACTTCGCCGGCGTCCACACCGACCGGCAGCACGTAGTGCGACGCCGGGTCGGCGACCTCCTCGAATCCCTGCGTCAACGCAAATACGTTCGCGCCTTTGCCGGACAGCATTACGTGCGGCGTCATTTCCATGACGCGGCGCGCGACGCAAACGGGATTCTCCACGTCGCGGATCGATGCGACAGCACCCGCTCTGCGATCGGCGCCGTTCATGATCGATGCGTCGAGCTCGACATGGCCTGCGGTGTTGGGGGCTGAACCGCGGCCCGCGACGTACAAGCCACTCGTTTCCATCCGGGCGACCGCGTACTCGACGACATCGAGAGCAGAGTCGCCCGATGCCAGGCGTTCGCCGGCCTTCGACGCGAGTTCCTGCATGTGTGATTCTGCGGTCGCGTAGTCGCGTCCGCGCCTGGCCCCGGCGCCGCCGTGCAGCGCGAATGCGTAGTTCATGTCTCGACGGTCGGTTTCGGTCTTACCCGGGATAGGCTGACTACAGACGCGAGGCGCCGATCGCGGTATTGCGCTTGATGTCGTCGAATATTTTGCGGTCCGCTTCTTCCTTTCGCTTGATCTCCGAGCGGTGTCGGCAGACTTTAATGGGCAGAACTGAGCCGGTGGGGACCACGCGCTCGCAGACTATTGCCGGTTTGGATGTTGGTTTTTCCGGGAGCATCGAAGCCGGGGTCTCGCCCACGTTCGGTGCCTCGACTTCCTCGATGCCGTCGAATCCCCCGGCCGCATCGTTCTGAGCGAGCATTTCGTCGCTCTGCGATTCCCCTGCCTGAGCAGGCGCTGGCGCTTCGACTGGCTGCGCGGCTTCGGCGAGATCGGGAGTCTGATCGGATTCGGATCGGTCGGTTGCCGGACTGGAAGTCGCGCAGGCGGCGACAGTGAACATGACCGTAACTAGCAGTAATCGATTCATCGTTGACCTCCCGGATCGTCTGCGGCCTGGAGACATGCGTCTGGGTCACCAATATACAATGTACCGCACTGGCAGCGATACGGTGACGCGCGCATTTGTGCCGGATCTTATGTTCGATAAGAAAGTACGGCAGAAGTTCAACGGGCCTGGCCTGTCACTGCTTGCCAGCACCCGACAATGAGTACATGCTCTCTCCGATGAGAGCTGAGGAAAAACGACCATCGTGAACGAAACTTCGGAACCGGCCGGGACGCTCGATGCAGAGCTTGCGCAGGTCGAGCGCCTGCTCTCTTCCGACGCCGTGCTTGCCGCAGAAAAGGCTGCACAGATTCTCGCCGTCGCCCCGGGCCATCCCGTTGCAACGCTACTCTTCGGCATCGCGCGGCGTTTGACCGGGGATACGGCCGGTTCCATCGCAGCGCTCGAGCCACTGACCCGGTCCCAGCCGAACTGGGCCGCCGTTCACTACGAGTTCGGCCGCGCATGCGGTACGGCCGGCCGCCGCGAGCAGGCCATCGCCTCTCTGCGTCGTGCGATGGAGCTGCAGCCCGCGTTGACCGGCGCCTGGAACTCGCTCGCCAGCGAATTGCGTGCGGCAGGCGACGCCGCCGGGGCGGATGCCGTCTGTGCCCAGCGCATCGAGCTGTCGATGAATCATCCTCGCCTGCAACAGGCAGATGCCTCGATGCGCGCGAACCGGCTTGCCGAAGCCAATGCCTTGCTGCGGCAGCACCTGCAGGAGGATCCGACCGACGTTCTTGCGATGCACCTGCTGGCGGCCGTGGGCCTGCGCCTCGACGAGCTGGTCGATGCCGGCAACCTGCTGGCGCGTTGCCTGGAGCTCGCGCCAAACTATACTGCCGCCCGCCACGACTATGCGCTGGTCCTCGACAGGCAGATGCGGTGGGGCGACGCATTGCGGGAAATCGAGAAGGCGCTCGAAGCCGACCCCGGCAACCCGGGCTACCGTACCCTGCGCGCGGCAGTTCTCGATCGGCTTGGCGAGTACGACCGCGCGATCGAGGTCTATGCCGACTTGCTGGAAGCCAATCCCGAGCAGCCGGGGGTCTGGACGAGTTACGGTCATACGCTCAGGGCTGCCGGTCGCCAGGGAGACAGCATCGCCGCCTATCAGAAGGCCATCGAATACCGCCCCGAATCCGGCGAAGCCTGGTGGAGCCTCGCCGACTTCAAGACGTTCACCTTCTCAGCCGGGCAAATCGCCGAAATAAAGCGGCAGCTCGATCGCTCCGAGCTAACCGACGAAGATCGAATACACTTCGAGTTCACCCTCGGCAAGGCGCTCGAGGACGCCGGCGAATACGCGGGTTCCTTTGAGCACTACGCAGAGGGAAATCGCTTGCGCCGTAGTATGGACCCTTACGATGCGGGGTCGCTGACTGCAGGCGTGAAAAGCACCAGGGCGTTGTTCACGCCGGGCTTTCTGGCCGACCGCGCCGGTTGCGGCAGCGCGGCCAGGGACCCGATCTTCATCGTCGGCTTGCCGCGCTCGGGCTCGACGTTGCTCGAACAGATCCTGGCGAGTCACACCGCCGTCGAGGGGACGATGGAATTGCCGGATATGCTCTCTATCGTGCGCGAGCTGGGCGAGCGCGGCGGGGCAGGGAACTGGCAGTACCCCGAGGTCCTGGCAAGCCTCGGGCCGGACGAGTTTCGCGCGCTCGGCGAGCGCTACCTGGCCTCGACCCGGGTCTATCGCAAGACCGGCCAGCCGATGTTCATCGACAAGATGCCGAACAACTTCGCCAACGTCGGGCTCATACACCTGATGCTGCCAAACGCGCGAATCGTGGACGCCCGCCGGCATCCGATGGCCAGCTGCTTTTCCGTGTTCAAACAGTTGTTCGCTCGCGGCCAGCCGTTTGCCAACGGTCTTGAAGACCTCGGACGCTTTTATCGCGACTACGTCGAGCTGATGGCGCACTTCGACGAGGTGCTGCCGGGCCGGATTCACCGGGTGTTCTACGAGCGCCTGGTCGATGACACCGAGACCGAGGTGCGCGGCCTGCTCGAATACTGCGGCCTGCCGTTCGAGGAGCGCTGCCTGCGCTTCCACGAGACCGACCGCGCCATCAGGACGGCGAGCTCCGCGCAGGTACGCCAGCCCATCTATCGCGGCGGAATTGACCACTGGCGAAACTTCGAGCCCTGGCTCGGCCCGCTGAAAGACGCGCTCGGACCGGTGCTCGACGCCTATCCGGCGGTACCGCGATTCGACCCCGCGAAACACGCCTAGAATACGCCTTCAACTTGTTGGTCTTTCGCAACAGTATGGCCTAACCGGCCCGCAGGGCTTATTTCTCAACGGCATAAGGTGTTGGATTTATGCAAGTCGGGGTTTCTTTTGTGCGGAACTTCAACTAGACTTCCGGACTATTCATGGCTGGATAAGAGACAAGCGACACAGATCGCGGCTCGGCTTCCTGCCATCGACACACAAATCGCATAGGGGAAAAAATACATGTCAGCGCCATACAAGACGACTTTTAGGCCGAGTGCTGTTCGTCGCGCCGTAATAACCGCGCTTGGAGCGGCTGCGGTCGGCAGCAGTATGCCAATCACGGCCATCGCTCAGGACGTACCTGAAGACGAGGAAATCGAGGAAATTGTCACGACCGGTACAATTCTCGAACGCGCCGATAACGAAGCCTTGCCGGTGAGCATCCTGAGCGCCGAGGATATGGAGCTTCGCGGCCTCAACACGATTTCGGACGTGGCTCTGCGCCTGCCGCAGAACAACGCCGGCACGATCGTGAACGGCTGGAACGTGGGCTTCAACTTCGCCACGGGCGCCACCGCGCCGGCACTGCGAGGCCTGACGGTGCAGTCGACGCTCTCCGTTGCTGACGGTTTGCGCCTCGCGCCTTACCCGCTCGCGGACGACGGCCAGCGCAACTTCGTCGACCTCAACACGATTCCAAACGCGATCGTCGAGCGCGTCGAAGTGCTGCGTGACGGTGCATCGTCGACCTACGGCGCCGACGCCATCGCCGGCGTGGTCAACGTGATTACCAAGAAGGAAATCCAGGGTTGGCACATGAATCTGTCAACCGGATTCGCGCAGGACAGCGGCGGTGAAGAGCAGCGTATCGACATTTCCTGGGGTACCGGAGACCTCGGCAGCGACGGCTACAACTTCTATGTTGCCGCCGAATACATGGACCAGGCAAAAGTCAATCGCAACGACCGCCAGAATCCGTTCAACACGGCGAACTGGCAGACGATCTGCGGTCCGTCGGGCAGCTGTATGCCGAACTACAACTGGAACGGCATTACCGCTGAAGACGGTTCCTGGAACGGCTGGTTCTCGGACATCCCGGGTGTGGTTTATGTCCGTCCGGTCGATGCGACCGGTGCACCGCCGACAGACACGGCTGGTAACGTCATCACCCCGTACGAGTTCCTGAATCCGGCCGCAGGCTGCCGCAACTGGCCTTCGGTCAACGTTCCGGCGGGCAACCTGGTTAATGGCGCGGGACTCCGCACTTCGACCCCGTCGGTTGCCTGTGAATTCGACTACTGGAACGTGCACCAGCTGCGGCCCGAGATCGAGCGCATGGGAGTGTCGACGCGCTTCACGAGGAACTTCGACAACGGCGCCGAATTCTACGCCATGGCGAATTTCTACAGGACCGACACGTCGACGTTCTTCCTGCCGATTCAGTTCGACCGCGCCACGACGCCGCCGCAGGGCCTGAATTACGCGGGAACGTACCAGGCGTACGCCCCGGTCTATGTCTGCAACACGGGCGTTGGCACACTCGACAGCTTCAATACCGGTTGTGACGCAACCAACGGCCGCCTCAACCCGTACAACCCGTGGGCGGCGCAAGGCCTGCGGGCAGAGGTCGAGTTCCGCGCGCCGATGGAGCGTACGCGCATGACCGACACGACGTCTCGCGTATCCCGTGTGGCAATGGGCTTCAACGGTCAAATGTTTGAAGACTGGAACTACAACCTCAGCTACACGTTCTCCGAGGTCAACCTGACGCGCACCCAGGTCGGCGGCATGATTCCGCAGAAGATCGCGGACGTGCTCGCGCAGGGTACGTTCGACCTGATGAACCCCCTCGACACCCCGAATGAGATCTGGGATTACATCATGCCGCCCAGCGAGGTCGTCTCGCCGTCGCGGTTGTGGCAGATCGATGCCAACGTCGGCAGGGCGTTCTGGGAAATGGGTGGTGGCGAGTTGCAGGCCGCGGTCGGTGTATCGCACCGCTACGAGTCCATCGACGCACCGAGCGCCAACCCGGCTAACGACTCGGCACCATACGAGCGCTACACCGGGTTCAACTCGGTCGGTACCGCGGGTAACCGCTATGTAGACTCGGCCTATTTCGAGGTCCTGGCTCCGTTTACCGAGACCTTCGAGGCGATCGCTTCGGGCCGCTACGACGACTACTCAACCGGTCAGTCGAACTTCTCTCCGAAGCTCGGCGTGAAGTTCTCGCCGCTCGAGCAGCTCTCGCTGCGCGCATCGTGGTCGGAAGGCTTCCGCATTCCGAGCTTCAACGAAGCGTTCGGTCTGCCGACCACCGGGTATGTCACGCGCACGGTGGATTGCACGGTGTTTACCGACTTCTGTAACGCGCATAACAATAACGTGTATGCAACGGGCCAGTACTCGCTCGGCCTGACACAGACCGGCGATCCTGAGCTCGATCCCGAGGAGTCGACGTCGTTTACGGCAGGCTTCATCTGGGACGCGACCGACTTCCTGACATTGACCGTCGACTACTGGAACATCGAGGTCGAGGGTCTTATCACGGGTGTTACCAACACGTCCGAAGCCGAAGCGCAGTACTACGGCAACAACGGTGTTGTGGATATCCCGGGCATCACGGTCATACCGGGCGTGCCTGACGTCAACTTCCCGAACGCACTACCGCTGATCGGCTTCATCCAGTCCTCGTACCAGAACCAGGACAAGCAGGAAGTGAGCGGCTGGGACTTCAGCGTCACCCTTTCGGGGATCGAGGTCGGCCCGGCTGACTGGACGAGCAGGCTGGATGCGTCCTACCTCCAGGACTACACGTTGACAACCGATTCCGGCGACACGCTCGAGTATGCCGGTACGCTGAGTCCCTGCAACGTTACGTCCTGCTCGGGCTCTCCTGAGTGGCGCATGAGCTGGGCGAATACGTTCTACTTCGGCGACAAGACGTCCGCAACGCTGACCGCGTACATGACGCAAGGTGTTGACAATGCCTCGATCGACTTCGGTGGCGTCAAAGGCGACTGTGCGAACAACATCGGCGCTTCGGTGTTGACCTATGTCGATGGAACGCCGACGGACTGCGAGTCGGACGACCAGTGGAACGTTGACCTGACCGTTCAGCATCAGCTGAACGACAATATCAGGCTCTTTGCGGACATCATGAACGTGTTCGACATCGAGCCCGAGGTTGACGTGTCAGCCGCGTATCACATCTATGCGTACAACCCGGCCTGGGCCGGCCCGAACATCATGGGTCGTTACTTCCGGATCGGTGCCAAGCTCGACTTCGAATAAAGTCGACACTGGCGGCAAAAACGAGGGCGGCTCCGAAAGGAGCCGCCCTTTTTCGTGTTCGGTCCCGGGATGGGCTAGATGGCGCCGAATCTCTCGCGCAAGTACTGGTCGTGCGTCGGCAGTCCCTCGACCGTCGTGCGAATCGTCGATTCCATCCTGTCGAGATTCTGCCGAATCCACTCGTAATCCAGGTTGTCGGTCTTCGGCGAGTATTTTTCCGGCCTGACGCCCATTCCCTCGAACACCGACTGCCAGCTCGAGGCCTGCCACAGCTGGTCGTTGCCTTCCCGAAGCGTGCCGTGCGCTTTGAACAATTCGATTCTCTCGGCAAGGGACGGCGGGATATCCGTGTGCTTGCGATGCTTCCAGAACGGCGTGTCCTCTCGCTCCGTCAGGCAGTAGTGCAGCACGATGAAATCCCGGATCAGCTCGTATTCCGCGAGCATGTGGCGATTGTATTCGTCGATCAGGGCCTGCTCGCAGTCCCGGTCCGGGTAGTAACGCAGGAACAGGCCGACCCCGCGCAGCACGACGTGTAACGCAGTCGCCTCGAGCGGCTCGATGAAGCCGGATGACAGTCCAACGGACAGGCAGTTCTTGTGCCAGAACGACTTCCGCACGCCCGCGCGAAACGGAATGATCCGGGGCTCTATGATGGTCTTGCCATCGACGACGTCCAGCAGTTTTTCGGTTGCCTCGTCGTCACTGCAAAACTCGCTGGAGTACACGTAGCCGTTACCGGTTCGGTGCTGTAGCGGGATCCGCCAGCTCCAGCCCGAGTCCCTGGCCGTCGACACGGTGTAGGGCAGGGCTTCGCCGAGGTTTTCGGTCTGCACCGCCACGGCCCGGTCGACCGGAAGGTAGTTCAACCAGTCCTCGTAGCCGATGCCCAGGGTCTTTTCGATCAACAAGGCGTAGAAGCCGGTGCAGTCGATGAAGAAATCCCCGTGAACCTCTTCGCCGTTCTTAAGCAGCAGGCTCGCGATGCTCCCGTCCTCGTTCTGCCGAACCTCCGTGACCAGGCCTTCCGTGCGCCTGACCTTGCGCCCCTCCGCGTATCCACGCAGGTATTTGGCGACCAGGGCCGCATCGATATGCAGCGCGTACCCGGCGCTGCCGAGGGGCGTGTTCGGCGCCTCCTCGGGAAGCAGGAAGCGTCGCTCCCTGGCCATGACGCTGCAGGGCGCGAAAGTCTGCAGTTCGGACGAATGGCCATTCGACTTGGCTTTCAACCAGATCTGGTAGAAGTCGTGCATGGCGTAGCTCGTGCCGATCCAGCCGAATGGATGGAAATAGGACTCTCCAACCCGGTGCCAGTCGGGGAATTCGATGCCGAGCTTGAAGGTCGCGTGTACGCTCTGGATGAAATGTTGTAAATCGATATCGAGGTTCTTTATGAGGCCGACGAAGGACGGAACCGTGGATTCGCCAACGCCGATCGTCCCGATTTCTTCCGACTCGACAAGTTCGATTTCGAGTACGTCCGGCCGAAAATCATGCGCCAGTATCGAGGCTGTAATCCAGCCGGACGAGCCTCCGCCGACGATTACGATTTTCTTAATGGGCTTCATATCGCTCCTCGCGTCTTTCCATTACGATACCACCACAGCAGGCATTCAGGAATCCGAGCGTAGAACGCCATGCAATGGAACGACGAAGTAGTCGGTTTGTGGCCGACGCCGATATTTCGCGGTCAGGTAGCGGACCTGTCAGTGCTCAGCCATTTTGCCCAAGCGGGTGCAAGCGAGACCGCAACCGGCGACGATTTTTTCTCGAAGGACGATGCGCCGACCGGGCATTTGCGTGAGACCATCACCGCCGCTGTCAATGCGCATTTCGACCACCTCGACATACGCCCCGCTCCTGCCTGGCGGCTGCAGGGCAGGCTGGAAAGACTGGCCTATGGCGAATCGAGGGGGCTGACCAACGCGCCAGGCGCGTATCTCAGCGGGGTCGTTTATATCCAGACACCGAAAGATACGGAAGCACTGCACCTTCGCAAAGACAATCGCCCCGGCATGCTCACTCTGTTCGACCCGCGGCCGGGGTTCAATATGCTGTCGATCAGGAATGATCCGTATCGCGACCAGGGTCTCATGGTGGAGCCTCAGCCGGGTCTGCTCCTGATGTGGCCTGCATTCGTCAACTACTACCGTCACCCGAATCTTTCCCGCACACCGCAGCTCGGTTTGTTTTTCGATGTGGTTCCGTCCGACGACGCGGCCGAAGACGCGCAATCTTCGCTGCAGTGGGACGGTGACGTTCACGACATGTGGCCCACAGGCCTGATCAAGCGGAGACTGCCGGGGTACGACCAGCGAAACAGGGAGCTGATCGACATCATCGACGAGATGGAGCGCGAAAACCCGGATCTGACGACCGATTTCAATGTCGACCGTCTTCAGGGATCCGGTCACACGGCGATCGACTGGCTCATGGCGAACATCAAGGATTCCGTATCCGCGTATTTCAACCAGATCGGCATGAGATACCCGATATCATTCGAGATCAGGTCGTGGCCGAACATCAACCGCTTTGGCGACTATCACAGCCCGCATAACCATCCCTGGTGTTACCTCAGCGGCACGTACTACGTTCAGGTTCCCGAGGCGGATATCGACCAGGCCAGCCACGAAGCGCTGACCCCGGCTTGTATCTCGTATTACGACCCCCGCAGGGGAACGATCGCATACGATTTCCCGCCGGGCTCGCGGTCGAGCCCGGTCTATACAGTCAGGCCGGTTCCCGGAGCATTGCTGCTGTGGCCGTCGTCGGTGTACCACTTCGTGCATCCGAACCTGTCGACAAACAAGCGGTACAGCATCAGTTTCAACATCCACCTGCAATGGCAGGAGCATTATCTGTAGGGTCCGCGGTAGTCGCTACCCCGCAGGGCCGTGGATGTTCGACAGGTACTCCTGGTGTGTCGGGGCGCGGGCCACCGCATCCGCGACGAGGTTGCGGAGGTTTGCGAGTCGTTCGTCGAGGGCCGACTGCGGCAGCGCATCGGCCAGCGGGTCGTAGCCGCGCGGCAGGCAGCCGAGGCCCGTCAGCAGCGCTACGAGATAGTCCTCGCCGGCAGCATCGTAATCGCGATACAGAAAGCGGCCGTGGGTCTCGAACAGGTTCAGCCTCTTGCTCGTGGACTCGGGCGTTTCGAGCGAACTGCAGTATGCCCAGAAACCCTCGTTCCTGCGGCCGTTTCGGGCGTAGCACAGCGCAATAAGGTCCCGGATCTGCAAGAGCTCATCGACGCAGAGGCGGTTGAACTCGGCCGCGATCGCCGGATTGCAGTCGCGGTCGGGCAGCAGGTTCAGGAGTCGCAAAACAGCCTTGTGCGCCCGCGTCAACGACGACGACTCGAGCGACTCGAAGTCCGCAGCGGCGCGACCAATAGCAACGACGTTCCTGCACCAGGGCGTCGAACGATGGCCCCGTACGATGTCGCGACGTTGCACGATGTCGCCTGCACCCGGGACGTCGTTACTGATATTGCGCAGCACGTCTTCTTCGGACGCATTGCCGCTCGAGTAGAAGTACTCGAAATGGCTCCTGTCCAGGAGCTGTACGCGCCGCATCCAGCCATGCGGCTTGGCTATTATGCGCGTCACGGGTTGCTGATCGAAGGTGCCCGTCGACTCGACTGCGACGCTGCGATCGCAGGGCAAGGTGTTCTGCCAGGTCTCGAAATCGACCTCGAGCGCGTGTCCGATCAGCACGGCCCGCTCGCCGCTGCAGTCGATGAACAGGTCACCCTCGACCGTGTCGCCGTCGGCAAGCTCGACCGATTCGACGAAGCCCGACTCCGCATTCCTGTTTGCCTTCGTTACCGTCGATTTTCGTACGTCGGCACCGAAACCCTCGGCGATGCGGGCCAGCGCAGTCGCGTAGCGTTGCCTGTCGAGGTGCAGACCATAGCGGTAACTCGAAGTCACCTCGTTGCCGTCGGCAGAGGGCGGCATGAAACGGCCGTTCTCGGCGAGCACGGCTGCAAGCGAGTAGTCGTCGAGCGACGCACCGCCGCCGCGCAGACGCTCGCGAGCGATGTAGTGGTGGAACGCGATGAGCCGGATCGGAACGCCGCTGGCGCCGGTCGTGACGACGAAACGGTTGTCTGGATGACCCCAGCCGATGTATTCGTAGCCGAGCTTGCACGTTGCGCCTGTCGCACGAATCAGCGACGCGTCCTCGATCCCCAGGTGGTGATGGTAGTTGACGGTCGACGGCAGCGTGGACGCGATGCCGCGATATTGCGCCGGATCATCGACAAGCGTCAGCAGGATACCCGTATCCCGTAGCGAATAAGCAATGCCGGCGGCCACGGACGCCGCGGCTGCGTCCCCGCCGACGACGACGATCTTCCGCAAGCGGTCAGGCATCCTCAGCCTCGCGATAACGATTCAGCGTCTCTCCGTGCGACGGCATGGCGGCGGCGGCTTCCTCGACCATCGATCGCATGTAGCCGAGCCGCTGATCGACGGCGCCGTCGTCGAAGCTGTCCGTTCGCGGATGCCAGCTCGAAGGAAGCACACCCTGGCCGATCAGCACGGACAGCCAGTTGTCCTCGTCGAACAGGTTCGAGGGATCGAGCACGACGTGGCCGCTGGCCCGGAATACGTCTATGCGATGTTGCAGGCTGTCCGGTATCGGCATCGACTGGCGCGCTCTCCAGAAATCCGTGTCATCGCGCCCGGCGCAACAGTAATGAGCGATCAGGAAGTCGCGTACTTCCTCGAAGCGCTTGTCAACCGCCCGATTGAACGCATCGATGTCGGCCTCGTGGAAGTCCCGCGTCGGAAACCACTTTGTGAGCTCAATGATTGCCGCCTGGATCAGCCAGGTGCTGGTCGACTCGAGAGGCTCGAGAAAGCCGCCCGACGAACCGATCGCGACGCAGTTGCGCTTCCAGGTCTGCACGCGCTTGCCCGTCGTGAAGCGCAGAAAATTCGGATCGCCGCCTGGCTCGCCTTCGGCGTTCGCGAGCAGCGTCGCAACGGCTTCTTCATCGGAGACGTATTGGCTGGAGTAGACGTGACCGTTGCCCGTAAGGCGTTGCAGCGGAATGCGCCACTGCCAGCCGGCATCGCGCGCGGTGACTCGCGTATACGGGTCGGGGTCATCGGTCTTCTCGCTCGGGACGATCACGGCACGATCGCAGGGAAACCAGCGCGACCAGTCCTCGTAGTCCGTACCCAGCGTCTCTCCGATCAACAGCCCGCGGAAATCGGAGCAGTCGACGAACAGGTCGCCGCCGATCGTCCGGCCATCCGCGAGCTGCAGCCCGCCAATGTTGCCGCTCTCCGGATCGAGCGTTACATCGACGATCCTGCCCAGGGTGCGCGTGACTCCACGGCGCTCGCAGTAGCGACGCAGAAAGCGCGCGTAAAGGCCGGCGTCCAGATGATATGCGTAGGAATACGAGGCGTAGATCGAGTTGGCGTCGCTCGTCGGGTGACTGAAGCGACCCTGCTTCGCCGCCGCCGTGGCCAGGCTGTAAGCCGATATATCCGACGTGTCGCCGGCTTCCCGCAGTCGGCGCCAGTAGTGGTGAAATGCGATGCCATTCATATCCAGGCCGTAGCGCCCGAACGGGTGCATGTAAGCGTGTCCCTTCTGCATCCAGTCGACAAACTCGACACCGAGCTTGAACGTCGCATCCGTCGCGCGCATCAGCTCCTGCTCGTCGATATCGAGCTTCGCGTTGAAGTCATGAATCGCCGGAATCGTCCCCTCGCCGACGCCAACTGCGTCACTCGCGCCCGGCTCGAACAGCTGGATCTCGGTGCCTGTGCCGTCCAGGAAGCGTGCGAGTGCCGCGGCCGTCATCCAGCCGGCCATGCCGCCCCCGACGATCGTGACTTGCCTGATATTCTTCATGGGATCCTTATAACAAGGAATTTCGGATTTCGTCGAACCATTTGGCCTGCTCGTGCATCTAAGGAGAGTAGCCGCGACGCCAAAAAAACATCATGTCGCGTCACACTCGCCTTAAAATACTTATAAATCAATAACAAACGGCTATCGGGTTAAAAGGGATTGTGATGAAACGTAAACGTATCTGGATTGCCGCGGCAGTTGTTGTCGTGGCGGCAGTAGCGGCAGCCGGTTTCTTGCGAGGCGACGACAAGGAACTGACGGAGGTGCAGACGGCGCTCGTCGAGATGCAGACGATCGTGCAGAAGGTCGATGCGACCGGGCGTATCCAGCCCAAGACGCAGGTCCGCATCAGCGCCGACGTCAGCGCCAAGATCATGGCGCTGCACGTCGAAGAAGGCGACTGGGTGGAAGAGGGCGATTTGCTCGTGGAGCTCGATCGAGAGCGCTACGTTGCCGCTGTGGATCGGTCGCAGGCGAACGTCCGATCGGCGCAGGCCAACGCCAAGCTCGTGCTGCAGAACATGCGCAAGACGCAGAAAGACTTTGAACGTGCGAGGGACCTGGTCAGCCGTGATCTCGAGTCGCGCTCGATTCTGGATCGTGACGAAGCCGCGTACCAGGTCGAAGTTGCCCGCTACGAGGCGGCCCTCGACGAGGTCGAACAGGCGAAAGCCGTACTCAAGCAGGCCGAAGACGATCTTTCCAAGACCACGATCTTCGCGCCGATGACCGGCACGATCAGCGATCTGAACAAGGAAGCCGGTGAAATCGCGATCGGTTCGCAGTTCCAGGAAGACGTGATTCTCGTCCTGTCGGACCTGACCGAAATGGAGGCCCAGGTGAATGTCGACGAGAACGACATCGTCTCGGTGGTCATCGGCCAGGAAGCAGAAATCCGGGTCGATGCGCTGTTCGGCGAGACGCTGATCGGCGAGGTCTACGAGATCGCGAATTCTGCAAATACCGACGCTCAGGGAACCGCGAACCAGAAGACCGAGTTCGAGGTCAAGATCGCGATCCGGGGCGAGACCGGCAAGCTCAGGCCCGGCATGACGTCGAGCGCCAAGATCACGACCGAAACCAAGGATGACGTCGTCGGCATTCCCATCCAGAGTGTCGCCGTGAGGACCGTCGACCAGCTGACGCTCGAGGGTGAGAAGGTCGAAGACGCAGAGAAGCGATTTACAGCCGGCGCCGATGGCTTTGTCGAGATCGTCTTCTGTGTCGAGGATGACAAAGTCATCGCACGTCAGGTCGAAACGGGCATCCAGAGCGATGAAATGATCGAAATCATCTCCGGGATCGATGCCGGCGAGACCGTCGTCACGGGCAGCTATCGTGCGATTTCGACCGATCTGAAGAACGGCGGTGGTGTCACGATCAACAACGACGCCGACGACGAAAACGCCTGACGGGGGGCTCCATGAACGATTCAATGCTGGTCTTGCGCGACGTCGTCAGGACCTACGATATGGGATCGGAGACCGTCTACGCGCTGCGCGGCGTGTCGCTCGACATTGCCAGGAACGAGTACGTCGCGATCATGGGGCCATCGGGCTCGGGCAAGTCGACGCTGATGAACATTATCGGCTGCCTCGACGTGCCGACGAGTGGCACCTATTCCCTTGACGGCGAAATGGTGGCGAAAAAGTCCGAGGCCGAGCTCGCAACGATCCGCAATCGCATGATCGGGTTCGTATTCCAGACCTTCAACCTGATCCCGCGTTCGAACATCCTGCACAACGTCGAGTTACCGCTCATCTACGGCGGCGTAGGCCGGGCCGAGCGGCGAGGGATGGCCGAGCACGCTCTGGAACGCGTCGGACTGGCCGATCGCAGGATGCATAAGCCGAACGAGCTGTCGGGCGGCCAGCGGCAGCGCGTGGCGATCGCCAGGGCGCTGGTCTTCAGTCCCTCGATCATTCTCGCGGACGAGCCCACCGGAAACCTGGATACGCGGACCGGCGAGGAAGTCATGGAGATGATCGATGAGCTGCACGATGCAGGTCAGACCGTCATTCTCGTGACCCACGAAGACAACATCGCCGCGCATGCGCGGCGCACGATAACCTTACTCGACGGCCACATCGAAAAGGACTTCGCGCACGCGGAGGACGCGGCATGAAACTGTCAATCGACCTTCTGGAATCGCTACGCATCGCACTGGAGTCGCTTCGCGCGAACAAGGCGCGCGGCGCGCTGACGACGCTCGGCATCATCATCGGCATCGTCGCGGTCACGACCACGATGATTGCGTTCAACGGCATGCAGTCGTCGTTCAAGCAGGCGGCCGGCGCGGTCGGCGCCGACGTCGTGTACGTGTCGCGCATGCCCTGGATCACGATGGGCGACTGGTTCCTCTACCGGAACCGGCCCAACCTGGATCTTGGCGAAGCTCAGGAACTCGTCGACGCCTTCGAAGGACGGGCGCTCGTCAACCCGACGATCTTTACTCGCCGTGACATTCGCTATCGCTCGGATGTCCTCGAAGGCGTCGACCTCATCGGCACGAGCCACAAGATGCCCATGATCTCCGACCGCATGCCCGAGAGCGGCCGTTTCCTGATGGACTTCGATGTGCGCTACCGGAAGAACACGGCGATCATCACGAGCGAAATCGCCGAAGGGCTCTTCAAGGGCACGGATCCCGTCAACAAGGAGATCAAGATCGGTCAGTACACGTTCCGCGTGGCGGGAGTCATGGAGGAACTCGGCGGCAATACCTTCGGTGGCCCGAATCTCGACCGGCAGGTGTACATACCGATTTCGACCTTCGCCAAGAATTTCGGCGGGCGCCGCTTCCAGGACGTCGACGTCGCGGTCAAGGCGCCCTCGATACAGTCGCTCGACGATCTCGAATACGAGGTCATCGGCGAAATGCGCAAGATCCGCGGGCTGAGGCCGTCGGAGGAGGAGAACTTCTCGATCAACAAGCTCGATTCCCTGCTCGGGGCGTTCAACAGCGTCGTCGGTGCCGTGCTCGGAATCGGCATCCTCGTTACGAGCATCTCGTTGTTCGTCGGTGGCATCGGCGTCATGAATATCATGTTCGTTTCGGTTACCGAGCGCACTCGCGAGATCGGTATACGCAAAGCCATCGGTGCCAGGCAGCACAACATACTCACGCAGTTCCTGTTCGAGTCGGCGCTCATTTGCCTGCTCGGCGGACTCATCGGTATCGCGATCGCGACCGGTGTCGGCGTCGTGATCAACGAGCTGTTGATGCCGGCGCAGATCTCGCCCGGTATTCTGATCGCCGCGGTCGTGATCTCGGTGCTCGTCGGCGTGGTAGCAGGTCTCGTACCGGCATTGAAAGGCGCGCGCCTCGACCCGATCGAAGCGCTGCGCTACGAATAGGAGTCAGGACATGCGCGGACTCGATATCCTCGGCATGGCGATGCAGGCGATTCGCACGAACAAGCTGCGTTCGTCGTTGACGCTGGTCGGCATTGTGCTCGGCGTTGCTTCGATCATTGCGGTCATGACCGCTATCTCGGTCGTGCAGGAGACGATGGAAGCCGAGATGAGCATTCTCGGTGCGCAGACGTTCCAGGTACAGAAGTGGCCGGCAGGCTTTGCCAGCAACGAAGAACGCCGCAAGGCCATGCGCCGGCCGCCTATCACGATCGAGGACGCACAGGCTATTCGCGACAATGTCGATACCGTCGACATCGTAGGCTCGGAGCTATGGCAGTTCGGGTTCAAGGCCGAGTATCGCGACAAGGAGACCAACGACAACGTCACGATCTGCGGCGGAACGCCGGAGTATGCGCAGAACAACACGCATTTCGTGCGCGACGGCCGTAATCTGTCGGCGATGGACGTGCGCACTGCGAGTCGCGTCGTTGTCATAGGCCACGCGCTCGCACAGCAGCTGTACCCGTTCGTCGACCCGATCGGACGCGAGATCCGCATCGACGGTCGCGAGTACAAGGTCATCGGCGTCTTCGACGAGAAGAAATCGGCGTTCAACTCGGGTTACGACAGCTACGCGTTGATCCCGATTACGACGTTCACGCGAATCTACGGAATGACTGACGATAACGGCTTCGAGCGCTCGGTCAATGTGACTGTTCACGCGCGCACGCCGGAAGTCGTCGACCAGGCGATCGAGGAGACGCGCATGGTGCTCAGGCGCGTACGCGGCGTAAAGCCCGGCGAGGAAGACAATTTCGAGTACTTCAACAGCGAGAGCAGCATCCAGGAGTTCAACCAGATGACCGTCGGCATCAAGATAGGCGCGTTCGTCATCGGCACGATCGCGCTGCTGGTCGCCGGTATCGGGATCATGAACATCATGCTGGTTTCGGTCACGGAGCGTACCCGCGAGATCGGCGTACGCAAATCGCTGGGCGCCCAGCCGCGCCACATCCTGCGGCAGTTCCTGCTCGAAGCGATCGTGCTCTGTAACGTCGGCGGCGTTATCGGCGTCGCGATCGGCATGCTCTTCGGCAACGCGCTGGTGAAGGTCGGCATGTCATCCGCGTTCGAGTCCGTCGTTCCTTTGCAGTGGGCGATCGTGGGCCTGTTGTTCTGCACCGGCGTTGGCGTGTTATTCGGCATGTTGCCGGCCATCAAGGCGTCACGCCTCAACCCGATTGACGCCTTGCGCTACGAGTAGTCTTCGTGCGTGTCGCCCGCACTAGTCGGCGCTGCCCGTCGGTATCGGTTGGTCGAGCATCAGCGCGCGCACGTACTTGACCGGCGGCGAGCCGTAAGACAGTGCCTGGTCGTGGTATCGCTTGAGCGTGAACTCGTCGCCCCAGGCTTCCTCGAGCGCCCTGCGCATTTCGATGTGTTCCTGGTAGCCGACGAAGTAGGTCGATAATTGCGCCGACGTTAGCTGGGCGCGCACCCACTTGCCGGCGGCCTCGCGCTCTTCCTGGAAACCGCCTTCGATCATGAGCTTCATGGCCTCCTCGCGCGTCATTCCGTCGACGTGGATTGCCGAGTCCATGATCGCGTTGGTGATCGCGCGCAGGTACCACTTGAGGTTGATGAGCCGCATCAGCGGGTCGTAGTCGAGATAGCCTTCGTCGATCATGACGCGCTCGGCGTACACGGCCCAGCCTTCGACGAACGGGCCCGACCAGAGCAGACTCCGGATCGTCGACGGGTAGCGATTGCTGTGCGCGATCTGCAGGTAATGGCCGGGCACGCCCTCGTGAATGGTCAGGTCCTGGATCGAGTAGAGGTTGTACTCGCGCAGGAACGAGCGAACCTGGTGCTCGGTCCAGTCTTCTGGCAGAGGTGCAACGGCGTAGAATGCCGGCTGGTCCTTGTCGAGCGGCCCTGGAGGATCGAGGTAAGCGACGCTTACGCCGCGCTGGAACTCGGGCATGATGATGATCTCGACGGGCTCGTCGGGCATCGTCACGATGTCGTGCTCGATGACGAAGTCGATCGCTTGCTGTAGCTGCTGCCTGGCAACGTCGACAATGCCGTCAGCCGGGGGCAACTCCTGGTAGGCCTGCTCGAGCGCGGCACGAATGATGACCTGTTTGTAAGCCTCGTCCGGTTCGTCCGGGAATGCCGTGTACGGGTGCAGCTCCGCATACACCTGTCTGGAGATCTCGTACATTTCCTTGCGCACGGCCTCGTACTCGCGTTCGGCGCGTGCCCTTATTTCCTTGCGACCGAGGTTGGAGTCGAGCGCGTACGCGAGCTTCGTATCGTAGAGTTCGGCCCCGATCCGGAACTCTCCGGCCGCCTTCGGCAACAGCTGTTCCTCGAGCCAGGTTTGCTGTTCGGCTACGGCATCTTTTGCCAGCTCGATGGCGGCCTCGAGGCGCTCGCGGGTCTCGGAGTCCAGGGCGTCGAGCTGCGGCACAATCATCGAGTCGACAATCGACAGGAGTCCGGGTGTCTGCGAGATGGCCGTTTCTGCATGGATCTTCGGCACGCGTTTCGGGTCCAGCTCGCGTCGGACCTGGCGGAAGAAGCGGGGCATCTCCTCGAGCCTCGCAGCGGCACTGGCAAGGCGCTCCTCGAGCGGCGCGTAGTCCCTGGCCATCAGCGTGTAAATGGCGCTGCCCGAGAGATTGACATAGTAAAGCGGGTTCCAGGCCCACTCCTGCAGTTCCTCGATAGACCAGATCTCGGATTCGACGTCGTTTCTGAGCATCGCCGCATCCACCTGGTTGGCGCGGCTCAGCTGAGCCACGTCAATGCCATCGAGCGCATCGCGGTATTCCTTGTATAGGCGCAGTTTGTGCGCACGACCCTTGGCGCCAACGTCGTCGAGCACGCCGTCTTCGCTGTGATCTCCCGCGTACGTCGCCCCGACCGGCGAGAAGTTCGGCAGGTCACTGATGTACTCCGCGGCGAGGTTTTCGAACGCCTGGTCAACGGTCGTCGCCGCGGGCGCCGATGAGGCGATGCAGAAGAAGGCGATCGCGCCAGCAATGCGGTTCATACTGTCTCTCTCGTTTGTCGAATGTGAGACACGATAGCATGGTGGTCGGCAACCGGCAGCTGTACCATCGGACGATGCTCCGAGCGATTCTCGCCGTTGTCGTTGTCGTCGGCTTGCCAGCATCTGTTTGGGCATCTGGCGACGCGCCCGCTTATATCCTGCGCCTGCCCCCCTCTGTCCCTGCCGCGTTGATAGCCGATACCGGCGATTCGCGGCTGTACCGCTATCACCGCGGCGATGCCGGCGTGGTGGAAGTGGATTCGCATTACATGTCGATTGGCGAGAACGGCGTGGGCAAGCAGCGCCCATGGGACCGGCGCACGCCCCTCGGCGTCTATTTCGTGTCCGACGAACTCGATACCGAAATGCTGCACGACAAGTACGGTGATCTGGCGTTTCCGCTGGACTACCCGGGCACACTGGATCGTCTCGCAGGCCGCACCGGCGCCGGCATCTGGCTGCACGGGGTCGACGATCGCGATGGCCAGAGGCCAGCGCTCGATACTGACGGCTGCCTGGCGCTCCCCAACGAAAATCTGGCGACGATTGCGCCGGATCTGGCACCGTTCTCGACACCGGTGGTCATAGCGCGCGGCATGCGTTTCGCCGATGCTGGCGCACTCGACGAGCTCGCCGACGAGATCGTCGCCGCGCTCGATGCGTGGGCACAGAGCTACAAGTCAGGCGACCTGCATCGCTACTTCAGCCTGTATGCAAGCGACTTCAGGTACCGCGATATGAGTCGTGACGAGTGGCTTGGCTTTCGGACGCAGGCGGTCGGATCTCGCAAACTCGACGAGATCCGGATTGCGAACCTGGTGCTGCTCGCCGAACCGGAGGAGGAGGCCGTATACGTTGCTCGCTTCGAGCAAACGATCGTTGCGGGTGACAGACAGGTGGTCTCGATGAAGCGGCTCTATTGGGAGCGTCAGGAGGACGGCTCGCTCAAGATTATTGCCGAGGACAACGGCTAGTCGCCGCATGCGCCCCGGTCTCCGGGTCGCGTTCGTAAAGCCCTACCTCAGGCTTTCCCTGACAATCAGCTCGTCGATGAGCTCGAGCAGTCGCGGGTAGCTGCCGACCTTTGCACCGCCGCTCTTGTATTTGCCATTGACGACGACAGCGGGCACACCGTCGATCTCGTATCGTCGCATCAGGTCGTTGGCGATTCGCATCTGCTGGTTGACTTCGAACGAGTTCCAGGTGCTCTCGAAGTCTTCCTGGGAGACGCCGAATCGCGCGAATATCCGCTCGATCGCCGCCTCGCTGGACATGCGATTGCTACGTTTGTGGTACTCGTCGAAGACAGCCTCGTGAAACGCGGCGGCGTCCTCTATTTTGCCGTTGCGCCCCAGTATCTCGGCCGTGTAGAACATCTGGCCGTGCAGCTTGGCGACCGGGTTCCAGACGATGGGAATCTTGACGAGACGGGCGTTAGCCGGTTTTTCGGCGTCCCAGCGGTTGATGTAAGGTTCGAAGTCCACGCAGTGCGGGCAGCCGTACCAGAAGAACTCGGCAACCTCGATTTTGTCCGCGCCGCCGACGGTCGGCTGCGTCGGCACCAGACGGTCGTAGTGCTCGCCTTCCTTGAACTGCCACTCCGCCGGCGCTTCGACTGGATCGGCCATGGCCAGCTTGATCGTCTCGTCTTCAGGGGCCGCTTCGGACGCCGATTCCTCGACGATCTCCTGGGTTTCCTCGGCCGGTTCAGGCGATTCTTCGGCCGCTGCGGGCGGCGCTTCGGCCGGCTCTTCGACCGCTGCGTCCTGCGGGGCTGGCTGCTCCGCCTCCTCGTTGCTGCAGGCGGCGAAGGTTGCGATTGCCGCCATCGCCGCGATAGCGAGTATCCATTTCGTATCCATAGTCGTTACCGTAATCCCTGTACGTAAGACGCGAGTGCCGCGATGTCCTTGTCATCCAGTCGCACGGCGATGTCACGCATTTGCTGGGTCTTACCGTCGGTCGACCGCGCGCCCGACGCATAGTCCCTGAGTTGTTTCGCTGTGTAGGTCGCGTGCTGACCGGCAAGTGAGGGGTAAGCAGCTGCCGGGTTGCCGCGACCGCTCGGACCATGACATGCGATGCAGGCGGCAATGTCTTTCTCGAGGTCGCCGCCGCGGTAAAGAGCCTCACCGCGGTCGAGCAGGTCCGGGTCCGCAACGGCCTGCGCCGCGCCGGGCAGGCCCTCGAAATAGACGGCCAGGTCGGCCATGTCCTCTTCGCTCAGCAGCATGGCCTGCGTGGACATGACCGGGTCGTAGCGCGTTGCCTTGTAATCGGGATTGCCGGGCTCGCCCTTGAATGCCTTGAGCTGTTCCAACGTGTACGTGGCATGCTGGCCGGCGATGTTCGGCCAGGTGGCCACCGCGCTATTGCCGTCGGCGCCGTGACAGGCCGTGCAGGTGATGGCTTTCGCCTTACCCGCGTCCGGGTCGCCGTCGACGAGGCTCTCTGCCTGCGCCTGCGTCGAAAGCATTGAAAGTCCGACCAAAACACAGATCGGGACATGCTTGATTCTCATAATCTCTATCCGTTACTTTCCCGCAGTGGCCGCAGCCATTGCGTCTTTGATTAAGGGCTTTGCGTGCCGCAGGACGGGCAGCACTGAGCAGCCCCAAATTATACACGGAATCTGCGGGCCATACCCCCATGTCACACTACCCCGAGGCCCATTTCCTGAAGAGCGCCAATGCGCCCGATCAGTTCGTTCCGGACACGGGTGCCGAGGTCGCCGTGGCGGGCCGTTCCAACGCCGGCAAGTCGAGCGCGATCAACGTCATCGTCAATCGGCGCCAGTTCGCACGCGTCAGCAAAACCCCGGGGCGGACCCAGCTCGTGAACTTCTTCGAGCTTGCACAAGGGCGCCGGCTCGTCGACTTGCCTGGCTACGGTTTTGCCAGGGTGTCCGACAAGATGCGGCGTCACTGGGCCGGGTTGTTGTCGGGGTATTTCGAGTCCCGCGAGAGCTTGCGCGGGTTGTTGCTGATTGTCGACATCCGCCGGCGTCTCACGGAGTTTGACGAGCAGATGCTGGCGTTTGCCGGGTCCGTGGGGCTGCCGATACACGTGCTGCTGACCAAGGCCGACAAACTGAAGCGTGGCCAGGCCGCGACCGCAATGCTGGCCGTCCGGAAGGCGCTCGACGATACGGCCACGGTACAGCTGTTCTCTGCACTGAGCCGCCAGGGGGAGGACGAGGCCAGGCAGGTGCTCGACGACATGCTGGCGCGATAACAAAAAAAAGCCCCGAAACGCATAAGCGCCGGGGCAGTGAGTCGCAAGCGGCTTGGGGTTACCGCTATGCACGCCTGTCTAGGGAGGTAAACAGGCGAGTGACTAACGCACTCCCTTTATTTGAGTGCCAAAGCCCGGATCAGTTCAATTTCTGCTAACTCTATGAATTAGATAGGGTTTTTATCGGTTTACCACGTCTCTCACTGTAGGAACGGTTGAGCGCAGCGAAACCGCGATCGCGGTCTTACGACCGCTCCTACAGACCGCTCCTGTCTAGTGAGCCTCGTCCCAGTTGGTGCCGACGCCGGCGTCCACCTTGAGCGGCACATCGAGGCTGGCGGCCTCGCTCATGAGCGCTGTGATCGCGTCGCGTACCCCGTCGACTTCGCCCGTCGGTACCTCGAACACGAGCTCGTCGTGCACCTGCATGATCATGCGCGTACCGTTGTCGGCCTGTTGCAGCCAGCCGTATACGCCGATCATGGCTTTCTTGATGATGTCGGCTGCAGTGCCTTGCATCGGCGCATTGATCGCGCTGCGTTCGGCGTACTGGCGGCGCTGCACGTTGCGCGCGTTGATTTCCGGCAGATACAACCGGCGCCCGAACACGGTCTCGACGAATCCCTGCTCGCGCGCATTTTCGCGGATGCCGTCCATGTAGGCTTTGACGCCCGGGTAACGTTCGAAATAGAGATCGACGTACTCCTGTGCCTCGCCGCGAGACAACCCTAACTGCTTCGCGAGGCCGAAGGCCGACATCCCGTACATCAGCCCGAAGTTGATCGCCTTCGCCGAGCGCCGCTGGTCCGCGCTGACGTCGTCCATCGGTGTCTCGAAGACTTCCGCGGCCGTCGCGCGGTGAACGTCCTTGTCATCGTGGAATGCCGCCAGCAGACCGGCGTCACCCGAAAGGTGCGCCATGATCCTGAGCTCGATTTGCGAATAATCGGCGGCGAGCAGTCGGTAGCCGTCAGGCGCAACGAAAGCCTGACGAATGCGGCGGCCCTCCTCGGTACGAATCGGGATGTTCTGCAGATTGGGGTCGGTGGACGAGAGGCGGCCCGTCGCGGCGACGGCCTGATGGTAGGACGTGTGCACTCGCCCCGTCGCTTCGGCAATCTGCAGCGGCAGCTTGTCCGTATAGGTGCTCTTGAGTTTGCTGACACTGCGGTAATCGATGATGACACGCGGCAGTTCGTAGTC
>JAAUYH010007122.1_pt1 | contig 48004 bp, 43 predicted proteins | sample 7278061 | NCBI WGS metagenome assembly JAAUYH01 (sample SAMN14350203, study PRJNA611818) | marine sediment metagenome | isolation source: surface marine sediment (0.6m) | place: French Polynesia: Moorea | collected 2018-08
GGGGAGAACTCCAATTGATTCGCAAGGATATTACCTTTCAAAATCGGCTATTTGAGTACAGGTTGAGTCAATTAGAAGAAAAATCCCAAAAATGAAATTGGGGATTCAAGTTAGTCCCCCACGGTCAAATCTCACGACCAAATTAGGACTTACGCATTGACAAAGATAGTGAATGAAGACTTATGGGCAAAATGTAAGATGCGATATGCGATCGCGATTACTCAATTAGAGTTAATGCGAGCAGAAGAATTAATTGAAAACTGGTAACCATATAAACTACGAAAAGCTTAAAAGCCGCGCAATATAGATACATTATTTTACTTGGCTTTTGTCATTAATAATGAGTAATTTATGTACATAATTTTTTCTGGGTGTAAGATGTCAATCAAAGCTTATTCCCTATATAATCTACTGGCTAAAGTTTTTGTAAAAAAAAACACATTTTGTGTAGTATTATTACTGTAATACTGACAAGAATTCCAAGAACTATAGAATACTGAAAGATTAAAAAATCAGAACCTTTTAAGAGTATGCCAAAAATCCCCGGAATGGAGTCTCTTTGGTTCAAAACTCTTGGTGATCCTCTAATATGCGTTGCCGTATTAGATGGAGGCGTTGATAACTCTCATCCCTGTTTCAATGAGGCTCAACTCACTCAGCTACAAACATTAATTCCTGGCACCGCTAACCAAGGATGGGCTTCACAACACGGAACCCATGTCACTAGCATTATCTTTGGTCAACACGGTAGTTCTGTTCAAGGGGTCGCTCCTCATTGTCGTGGCTTGATCGTGCCTATTTTCAGCGATGGGAAAGGAGATAATCTTGCTCCCACCTCTCAGATTGATCTGGCACGAGCAATTACCCAAGCGGTTGAGCAGGGAGCTAATGTCATTAACATTAGTGGCGGTCAGTTGACGGCTTCTCCAGAATCTGACCAATTGCTGGCTAATGCCGTGCGTTTATGCCAAGAAAGGAATGTTCTCATCGTTGCTGCTGCGGGAAACGATGGTTGCGAATGCCTTCATCTTCCTGCTGCTCTGAAATCGGTACTTGCGGTGGGTGCAATGGATTCCCAAGGAAATCCTCTCGATTTTAGTAATTGGGGTGAAACTTACCAAACTCAGGGAATTCTTGCACTTGGCGAAAATATCTTGGGTGCCAAGCCAGATGGGGGGACGGCTCTCAAAACTGGGACTAGCTTTGCGGCTCCCATAGTATCAGGAATTGTCGCTCTTTTACTAAGTATTCAACTGCAACGGGGGGAAAAACCCGATCCCCATGGAGTGCGTGATGCCATTCTCAAGAGTGCTTTACCTTGCAGGCGACAAAACAGTTTAGATAACCGTCGCTGTTTAGTGGGAATTCTTAATATTTCTGGGGCTTACAGCCTAATTACAAAAGGAGGAATTCAACCAGTGTCAGTAGATCACAAACAAGAAGAAGCTATGATGCAACCGAGTGAAGTTAACAACATCCCTCAAGAGTTAACCAATCAAATCAATGAGAATGAGATAGAGCAATTTCAACCTATTGAAGCTATTAACACCAGTTCACAACAAACTGTTTCCCAGTCAGTAATGGGTATACAGGTAACAGAAGCGAAAACATCAGCAGTTATGCCAAGCGATCGCTTAATTGTTAACCCAATGATGGTTAATACCAACAACCAAACAACTTCTTCTATTACTCCTTCTGAGTGTGCTTGCGGAGGAAATGGAACTATACAGATAGTTTATGCAATCGGTGAATTAGGAACGGATTTTGGTACTGAAGCCCGTCGAGATTCATTTACCCAAGCAAATCCTTCTGGTATGCCTCTGCTTGAATATCTCAATGACAATCCCTATGAAGCTCAATCCCTCATTTGGACCTTGAGTTTAGATGCAACTCCAATTTATGCGATCGCTCCTACAGGTCCCTTTGCCAGTGTGACCTATGACCGACTACGTGCATATTTAGCAGACGAAAATGTGGAACGTATTTCAGTCCCAGGGTATATCGGTAGTAGTGTGCGCTTAATGTCTGGTCAAGTTGTCCCAGTAATCATTCCAGAAGTTCGCGGGATGTATAGTTGGTCGGTTGCTGCTTTAGTAGAAGCAGTGGCAGCAGAAGGTGCTGAAAACCAGTTGCGGGATTATTTAAATCGAATCTATTACGACTATCGTAATTTGGGTATCACTTCTCAAGAACGGGCGTTAAATTTCTCAGCTACTAATGCTTTTCAAGTTTCCGAAGTAATTACACAGGCAGCAGGTACAGAGCGAGTGCTTGATTCTATTTCCGTCGAAAAAAGCCCCATTTGTCGTCCTGATTCAGATTGCTATGACGTGAAGTTAACCTTCTTTGACCCAGAAAATAACCAGCGTTGTAACCGAGTGTTTCGATTCACGGTTGATGTCAGTGATGTGATTCCTGTCACTATCGGTCAAGTGCGCTCTTGGTCTCAAGCTTAAATAGAAATAATCAAAAGGAGAAACATCATGAATTTACCCATTCAGGCACCACCAACTCTGAGAAAAGTAAGCGCAACAAAACTTTCTCAAATCAGAGAAATTGACCCTTCTCTTTTAAATTCAAGACTTCAATGTGACTTTTGTTGTCAACTTGGAGGAAATAACTGTAGCGATATAATCCCTGGTTGCAGTTGTGAAATCTAGTGTTTATTAACCTATCTATTTTGTTTAAGGAGAAACAAAAACTATGATGATTTATCTAACCCTCGCCTCACACATACCGCGAATTAGTGATATGTCTGAGGCAAATTCTCAAATTATGAGAAACAAAATCACCTATTTTATTAGGAGAAAAACATGAATCTTCCAATTCAAGCTCAACCGATTAACAGAAAAATGAGTTCCATTCACAATCCGCTGGACGGGTTCAACGGAGTGAAGCCTCTATTCTACTGTCCGTTTGGGTGTGGCGTGGTCAACTGCGGGAAAGGCAGGTACTGTGTTGACACCGGCTTCATGAGCTGTGATTGCATAAACGGATAGGAAATCCAACGACTCTAGGGGTTGTGACCATTACTCTAGCGCTAGAGTTTTTGCCAGGGTAAGACCATAACTAAGGGCGAAGGTTTTTTGGGGGTTGTGACCATTACTCTAGCGCTAGAGTTTTTGCCAGGGTAAAACCATAACTAAGCGCGAAGGGTGTTTTTAGTGGGGTTGTGACCATTACTCTAGCGCTAGAGTTTTTGCCAGGGTAAAACCACAACTAAGGGCGAAGGGTGTTTTTATTGGGATTGTGACCATTAATCTAGCGCTAGAGTTTTTGCCAGGGTAAAACCATAACTGTGGCGAAGGGTGTTTTTAGTGGGGTTGTGACCATTACTCTAGCGCTAGAGTTTTTGCCAGGGTAAAACCACAACTGTGGCGAAGGGTTTTTAGTGGGGTTGTGACCATTACTCTAGCGCTAGAGTTTTTGCCAGGGTAAAACCGTTGTGCTTTCCCATTCCCCATTCCCCATTCCCCATTCCCTATTCCCTATTCTCAATGGAAGTACTCAGGGCTGCTTGGGCTTGTTCATGCAACAACAGTCCATATTCCAAGCCTTCCACCACAGCTTGATAGGAAGCTTCTAAAATATTGGTAGAAACCCCTACAGTTGTCCAGCGTTGATGACCGTTACCAGATTCCACCAAAGCGCGGGTAATGGCTGCAGTACCCGTATGTCCATTGAGAATTCTGACTTTATAATCTGTGAGTTCAAAGCTGGCGATTTGGGGATAGAAATTGACTAAAGCCTTACGTAAAGCAGCATCCAAAGCAGCAACCGGACCATTTCCTTCGGCGACTTCTAAAATGTCTTTATCGCTGACAGCCACTTTCACCGTTGCTAAGGCATTGGTATTTTCCTTGCCCTTTGCCAAGTCACAGTGGACTTGAAAACCTTTGATGGCAAAGAATTGTTGACGATTTCCCAAAGCCGAGCGCATTAATAATTCAAAACTCGCCTCTGCTGCTTCAAATTGGTATCCTTCCCCTTCCAATTCCTTTAAACGTTCCAGAATTTGCCGGGTAGCCGGATTATGTTTATCTAGTTCCACCCCAAAAGAACGGGCTTTAGCAATCACATTACTAACTCCCGACTGTTCGGAAATGACAATGCGACGACGATTCCCTACTAATTCTGGTTCGATATGTTCGTAGGTGAGGGGATTCCGTTCCACTGCGGATACATGAATACCGCCTTTATGGGCAAATGCCGAACGTCCCACAAAGGGTGCATGTTCGTCAGGGGCTAAATTTACGACTTCGCTGACAAAACGACTGGTTTCTGCAAGTTGGGATAGTTGATGTGCTTCAATACATTGATAACCAAGCTTTAATTGTAAATTGGGAATCAAAGAACAAAGATTAGCATTACCACAACGTTCCCCATAACCATTCATAGTACCTTGTACCATTGTTGCTCCTGCCATCACCGCTGCTAGAGCATTAGCAACCGCCAGTTCGGAATCATTATGGGTATGAATGCCGATTTGAGTTCCTTGGGGAACAGAATCAACCACATTGGCGACAATTTGGGAAACTTCCTGGGGTAAAGTGCCGCCATTAGTATCACACAGGACAATCCATTCCGCACCAGCTGCGATCGCCACCTCTAAGGTTTGCAGGGCATAATCTGGATTCTGTTTGTAGCCATCAAACCAATGTTCGGCATCGTAGATTACCCGACGTCCTGAGGAGCGCAGATACTCAATGGTATCGCGGATCATCTCTAAATTTTCGTTTAAAGTGGTTTTGAGTCCTTCAGTTACATGTAAATCCCAGGACTTACCAAAAACCGTTACCCAACGAGTACCTGCGGCAAGAATTGCTTGTAACATGGGTTCTGAAGCCGCAGTTGTATTGGGACGTCGAGTAGAGCAAAAAGCAACAACCTCTGATTGCTGGAGAGGTTCCTCTTGCAATTGCCAAAAAAATTGTACATCCTTGGGATTTGCACCGGGCCATCCTCCTTCAATAAAGGGAACTCCCAATTTATCTAGTCTCCGGGCAATGTGCAGTTTATCTTCCATCGACACCGATAGTCCTTCCCGTTGAGTACCATCCCGTAGCGTGGTGTCGTAAATCCAGATTTGGGGTGCGTTGTTTGCGGTCATAGAATCAGGAAACTATAGAACGACTGTGACACAAGTGTAAATTAGGAAAAAATTGCCAAGAAATAGAATTGCAAATGCCCAGTATGCGGTGAACACATTCACATTATAAGAAAACAGGCTGAAAATCTTCGATAAAACCAAGAACTGCTGAAGCGATTTTGAGAATCTCTCGCTATAGAGAGGTGGGCACAATGTCAAAAATGCTATAACTCAATAAATAAAGAAAATATTAGTAATTATTAGTATTTTTAGAGCTAAACCAGAGAATTATTGTCATGGCTCAAGTTACACCTGATGTTGCCTGTTTCCTCCGTTTTCTTGGTGGTGGTGGAGCGGAAAGAATAATCTTAAATTTAACTCGCGGTTTTGTGAAGCGGGGTTTGAAAGTAGATTTGGTACTCACTTCTACCGGAGGACCCCATTTATGGCAAGTACCTTCTGAAGTGAGAATTGTAGACCTGAAGACACCGCGCTTGTTGGCAAGTCTTCCCAGTTTAGTACGTTATCTCAACCAAGAACAACCCAAATCCCTACTGTCAACTTTGCACTATAACAATGAGTTTGCTCTGTTGGCTAAACGCTTCTCCAAGTCATCAACGCGAGTGGTGGTGCGTGAAGCCAATACTCTGTCTTTAGACGCAAAACCAAAAGACGGATTAAAAAAGCGTTTAATACCCCTATTTGTGCGACAGTTATATCCTTGGGCTGATAATGTTGTGGCGGTTTCCAAGGGTGTAGCTGAGGACTTGGCTAATGTCACAGATTTGCCCTTAAAACGCATTCAAACTATTTATAATCCAACTATTACTCCTGACCTCCTACTCAAAGCACAAGAAAGAGTGGAACATCCCTGGTTTCAACCAGGACAACCCCCAGTAATTTTGGGTGTGGGTAGATTACAAGCCCAAAAGGATTTCCCTACCCTAATCCGTGCTTTTGCTCAAGTGCGACAGGTACGAGAAGCAAAGTTAGTTATTTTAGGTTGGGGACCAGATCGACCTCAATTGGAAGCTTTAATTAGTGAGTTAGGGCTAGTTGATGATGTGGACTTACCCGATCATGTGAAAAATCCCTATGCTTATATGGCTCGTTCATCTGTTTTTGTGTTGTCTTCCGCTTGGGAAGGTTTACCAAATGCCCTGATAGAAGCTATGGCTGTGGGAGTTCCAGTAGTTTCGACAGATTGCAAGAGCGGACCCAATGAGATTCTAGACAATGGTAAATACGGATTCTTGGTTCCTGTGGGTGACAATGGTGCGATCGCCCAAGGAATTTTAAGCATATTGTCTGGAAATTCCCAACCTGTCGATCCTTCCTGGCTGGAACAATTCACCTTAGAAACTGTAACTCAGCAATATTTAGAAGCACTAGGAATTTTATAAGCTGTTGGGCATTTGATTTGACTTTTAAGTACTCGTAAAACACGGGAAACATCTAGCAACCAGGTCGTGAGAAGCGTCGAAAATCATTCCTTATTGGGCTGGATGTAGAAACCAGTCCTTCAACGAAGTAAGGGCTGGTAGTTCATATAGGATTTTTTCGGAATTGCCATTTTTAGTTTTGTAGCTTTACTTTTGTAGCGTCCATAACAGAATCAAGAACATTTCCAGTCGGTATTTGTTTGCGCGAGAACAATAAGTAAGGATAACGAAAATGAGCAATAATGAGGAACAAGAGCAATTTTTTCCCGATCAGAATTTTTAAATAGCATTTTTTCCAAATTGCCATTTTTACTTTTGTAGTTTTTCTTTTAACATAATTTGGTTTACTGAATATGGTGGACTCTTTTGCAAAATATTTTTGGTTGTTTTTTACAGAGCCAGCAAAATTTACTTCGGACTGGCTTACAAATAGTGATAATATCCGGGAATTCCTGTTTCCTATAGCTTTATTGCCAATCACTTTCATCATTATAATAAATTTTTCTTCTTTATTTTCCTTCATTTTTTATAGAAGAATTAGTCAAGTATATGGATTGCATTTTATAGGATATTTCCCATTTTTAGCACTTTTTTCTGATAAAAAGATTTCGGAATCACTTATCTTTGGTCACACAATTTCTGTATTTTCTGTTCTGTTATCGTTGTCATTTATATTATTTGTTATCTTGTTTTATCTTGTCATTCAAAATATACCAAGACTGCGATTTATTATCTATGAATTTAATTTCAACTTCCAGGAAAATGGGTGTATTCTTAATTTTAATTGTAGCTTAATAGGGTTAATTATGATTTTTTATTCCTTATTAATAATTAAAAATATAATTATAGCTATGAGTCTATTTTTTGGTTTTTATTGGTGGCTCATAATTCTCATTTCAACATTTTATAGTACTCTATTATCATTATTTGCATTGCTGATTCTAAGATTTTTTAGCCGATAGCTACTTTCAATTCCAATTTTTTTCTATAACGATGATGAATATAATCCAAACTTGTTTTCACCTTATAATTGTTATAAATTTAGGACTTACACAACTGGCACATTTATAAGCGTAGGGTGTGTGACACTTTGATAAATACTGTACGATAAATTAGGATTTGTAGTGTCACAAACCCTTGTATTGTATATTAAATGTTCTTGAATTGGTCATTAAAGCTAGAGAACACAATACTTTTGTATGGGTGACTTACCCTGCACAAATGACTGCGTCGAACAGCGTCTATAACTTCTCCGGGTAGACAGGTAGTGGCTTCTGTAAGGTAGCTGCACTCTGTGCGTCTATGACTGCCAAAGCAACGGTACTAGCTTTTGGCAATTTCTGTCATCAGAGATAGGTATCGACGAGCTTGTAATTCCAAACTCAACTCTCGTTGGGCTTTTTCCCGAGCATTAATCCGTAGTTTTTCGTAGCGCTGTGGTTCTTCTAAAATCCAAGCAATGCCTTGAGCTAAATCTTCCACCTCGAAGGGTTGAGCGAGATAACCATTTTGTTGATGGTCAACGATATCCTTAAGTCCAGTTGCTGCAAATGCTACCACTGGTGTACCACAGGCTAAGGACTCAGATGCTGTTTGTCCGAAGGCTTCTTGTATTGAGGGTACTACCATGACATCAGCAGCAGAATATACAAGTGCTAGGGAAATATCATCGTGGAATTGACCGAGGTAGTGGGTTTTAAATCCTAAATCAATTGGATTTTCGGGTTTAGAACCTCCAAAAACTACTAGTTCTAGCTGATTTTCCCATCCGGATTGACTGAGGTGTTGCACAGCAGGTTGAAGCAGGTAAAAACCCTTTCTTTTGTCACCAGTGGTTCCTGGTGATGTCCCAAACAAAACCAGTCGTTTATCCTGTGGCAAGTTTAGCAGTTTTCGGGCTATTTCTTTCTCTATTGGTTTATACTTTTCTAAATCTAGACCATGGGGAATCACTTCGACTCGCAGATTTTGGAAAACAGAGCTAGATTTAGCACATTCACCTAGCCAAACGCTGGGACTAACAATGGTTAAATTTAAATTTTTCCAGGCTTTAGCTTTGCGTGTCCATACGAAACTAGATAAATCTCGATTTTTATTGCTTTTGAGTTGAGGACAGTTACCGCAGGAGTTAAGGTAGCGATCGCATTCTTGAGTGTAATGACATCCCCCTGTAAATGCCCACATATCATGCAGTGTCCACACTAGGGGTTTTTTGAATTTGGCAAGGGTTTCGATTTGCACAAATCCATTGCAAATCCAGTGCAGGTGGATAATATCTGGATTGATTTGTTTTACTTGCGGTGCGATCGCATCTGGAAACCACTGGGAGGAAAACATACTACGATGACGTTTTGGGTAGAATTTTAAGGGTAATCCAGATGCAGGGGGTCCTAATTTGGTGAGGATGTTTTTTTGTGCAATTACTGTTTTATCGACACTAGACTTTGCTCTTACCAACATCTGAGAAGTTTCACCGAGGTTTTGCAAGCCTTTGTGTAGTCGGTAAGCAGCACGGGCAGCTCCACCTTCGATATCAGAAGTACTTAAATGTAAAATTTTCATAAGATAAAACCATGAATTTATTGTTAATAAGAGACCATTTATAAAGTAAATATTAAGTCTATGGGTGTAGTTAGAAACCGGGTTTCTTGGAGACTAAGATACGATAATATTTGATACTTCACCCAGAGAAACCGGGTTTCTTGGATCTTAAGGTCTTTATAAATAAGCTCTAAGTCAGTAGGTGGAAATAAACAGAACCATGTTACCAAACGTAAATAAAGAGTGAAATTTTTACCAATGATAAATGACATTATTTGTACCGACCTATTTAATTTACATTCCAAACATGAGCCTTGCCAGAGATTTTTTACCCATGAGGATATCTGTAGCAATCCAACTGAATGCTAAGGTTAGTAAGGCAAAGATTAATAGATTGGGGGTAGATACACGGAACATACCACCAGGATATATTCTTGATTCGAGAATCTGGAAAGTTTCTACAAATAGTAGATGTATGAGATATATTCCAAAAGAACATATACTCAAGTTATTAATAAGTTTATTTGGTTTAAGATAATTAGAGGCTTGAATACCTAACAATAAAGCAAGATAACCTCTACTTAGTTCATGGATAGCTTGAGGAAGTAAAGAACTGCCAAAGGTATTGACTGTCAGAAACATAATTGTTAATAAAGTTGTCAACAGTATACTTTGTTTCTGAAGTATTTTTTTTTGAATTTGAGGATGACTCAAAAACATTGCTATGAAAATGTATGGAAGACATCGGACTATCATAGCGATTGCCACAAGAAATATTCTCAGGATTTGATTGTCTTGAAATTGGAAAAAATAGGGATTATTAAGTAAATCTTGGAAAGCAATACTTGAACGGATTTCAAATGAATTGCCGGACAGTATAAGTGTTTGATACAATCCTAAACTTAAAATTGATAATAAAGCTAAATATTTGATATTTATTTGCTTTTTTACCAATGATGATATGGGTTTAACAATAATAGTTCCTGAAGCCAAAAGTGGTAAAAAGTAAAGTTGGAATGCTGCACTTCCAAAGAAAATCAGTGCGACTGGATCTTGAAATAATTTACTAATATTACCAATTTCATTTTGCAGCACATATTTAAATAGTTTGTACCCTACATAGACTCCAGTCCAAAACAAATATGGAATCAAAAGACGTTTTAGTCTCTGTGCAAGAGAATACTGTCCTTGAGTTTTGTAGATTTTATTAAATGTCAAATAAAAAGATGTGGCTAAGAAAAAAGGAACAGCAAAGCCAGAGAATTCTAGAATTTTTGTCCATAATTGGGGATGGGTGGAAATACCTTCATCAGCATGAAGGATAATAACGGCAAGTATAGCTATACATCTAAGTAAATCTATACCATTTAATCTAATTTTTGGTTGCATGTTTTATATGTTTTATATTGGTATCATCAAGTTGATGTCAATTAATCAGTAGTCGGAAAAAACTAACATTAACTGTTGAGGTTAGGGAACAGTAAGCAGGGAAAAGGGAACAATAAAGCATTGAGGGTTTTTACATTTTTGAATTTAGTGAACAAAATTGATGTTCAGATATTTAGTGACAAGAATTTGTGAGTGTTTACTATCGAAATTGGTAACAGAAAAGTCTTCTGGAGAGGGTATTGATAAAATAAATATAAAACTCTGGTGAGGGTCTAGAAACCGGGTTTATTTTGGCATACATACTCAAATTCTCGGTTCTCCACCTATAGAAACCCGGTTTCTATAAACATTCCCTCTTCCCTGTTCCCTATTCCCTATTCCCTGTTCCCTATTTCCTATTCCCTCTTCCCTAGATTGTGATTATTCATTTCCCAAAACTACTTCTTGATAGTTACCAGATTTGACAATTTGACCTTTTTCTAACATGTAAATGCAGTCGCAATGTTCCACAGTACTTAGTCGATGAGCAATAATAATCATTGTTTTAGTACCACTCAAAGATTTAATTGCTTCAGTGACTAAATGTTCTGTTTCATTATCTAATGCAGAAGTTGCTTCATCTAACACTAAGATTTCTCTTTCATGGTACAACGCTCTGGCAATTCCGACACGTTGACGTTGTCCACCAGAAAGCATAACCCCCCGTTCACCAACCCTAGTTTTAACCCCATGAGGTAAGTTTGCAACCACCTCTGCTAATTGCGCAGTTTGTATTGCTTTATTCAATTTTTCTGGGTTAATTAGATGATCGGGAATCCCAAAAGCAATATTTCTCTCAATGGTGTCATCTATCAAAAAAATAGACTGAGGAATATAGCCAATCATATTTTGCCAGGAACGGAGATTATTGTATATGGAAACACCATCAACTGTGATATCTCCTGCTTGGGGTGTTAATAGACCTAAAATGACATCGACCAAAGTTGTTTTACCCGCACCTGATTTACCAATTAAGGCTATGGATTTATCCTTGGGAATATTTAGTGATAGACCTGTGAGTGAATTATCTGATGCACTAGGATATCGATATGTTACTTGATCTAAAACAATTTCTTGAGTAAAACTAATTTTTTTATCCTCTTGGGAATTATGCTGATCTTGCCGATCTAAATCTATTGTTTCCAGTTCCTTGAGGTCGGAATATAGTTGATTTAATGCATAGCTAGAATTCCGTAGTACACCTAATCCATTGGTGAAATTTGTAAATGCAGGTATTAGCCGGATTGAAGCAAATGATAAAATGCTTAAGGTTGAGGTAAGTTTTTGAATGTCTTGGTTTAAAAGTAAGAAAATAGATACAAAACCCACCAAAAAAACGACTAAAATCGTCTCAACCATAAAGCGAGGAGAAAGTTTAAAGGAATAAAATCCAATGGACGCATTTGCAAATCTTCTTGCTTGTTGAATAGCCTCTGCTTCAAAATATTCTCCACAACCAAGAATTCTTGTTTCCTTAAATCCTCCTAAACCATGATTAATACTTCTAATGATTTCTTGGCTAGAATCATGGAGTTCCTTACCCCAAATATGCATTTTACCCTTAAAGGAGTTAAATAGTAGAAACAAGGGTATTGCTATTAGTAATAAAGCTCCCACAGCTACAGGACTGACTACACAAAGAAATATGGAAATAATGATGATATTAATGGAGTTAGATGATGTAGTCAGTAAAGTACTTAAAACAGAATCAGAAAATATCCTAGTTTGGTTGATTACATTTTGGATGACTTGGGCACTATTTTTAGTCAAATAAAGTGTGTATGGGGCTTCTATATAACCATGCATTAATCTGGCAATTAGTTTTTCTTTTTGGATGTAACTAAATTTAAATATTTTCGATTGTGAGTACCAAGCTATTATCGATTTTACAGAAAATAAAATTATAATTGATACTCCCAGTACCACAATAAAGTTATTGACTTCAGTAAAACCTAGTTGGTTATATAAAAATAGCAAATAAGCATTGTTCGATACAATATCAGGGTTGTTAGCCAATTGAATAAAAGGACCAATCAAGCCAATGCCAAAAACTTCTAGAAATGAGACTGAAATAAACGTTAAAAACCAAGGAATCAAAATGACGGGATTCGATGGAAAAATGTATATAAATTTTGATATGTATTTCCACATAAGATTATATTCGCTAATTCCTTTATTCGTTTTTATTTGAGATATTTTGAGTCAAATGTAAAATCAGAAGATATCTATATATATCTATTTTTTAACTTTGTATAAACATGTTTGTATTAATTTCCTTACAGTTATAATCGATAGTAAATATCAAAATCCAGTGGAATATTGTATTTTTGTAAACTTCCCACAAAGCTTGCTGTAATCGGCTGATTTGATTGAATTGATAAAAGTATGTGGATAGTGTTTGGACTGTAATCCATAAACTATATCAAGTTCAGACTTGCATATATTGTTGACATAATTAGCAACACAAGCAATCAGAATAGACGTGTAGATATCTACAAGACTATGACATTCCAATCCGGAACTAAGGAAATCATCCCTTAGTGTAGTTAAAAACATTTTCAAGATAACACAATCTCACTTCCTCATATATATCAATATCCTTAGTATAAACTGACAATGAAAATAGCTTACATACTTACAATCATTGCTGGTGTCAGCTTCAGTGCTTGTTTAGGTATAACTAGCAATCCTCAACAGTCGATATCGGTGCCGCAGCAGACAGATAATCCTTTAATAGCAAATGCTTTAGCTGTCGCCAAAGATAAGCAAAAAGACAATGACAACATTGTTTTTCCGGAAGATGGTGGCATAATCAACGTCAAAGCAGCTCCTTACAACGCTAAAGGAGACGGAGTTACAGACGATACAGCAGCAATCCAGGCAGCATTAAGTGATTATCCGAATGGCAATAAAATAATATACTTGCCTAATGGTACTTATTTGGTATCCAAACAATTACAATGGCCTGATAGTAGTAATGGTGGCTGGAAACATAAACGAACGATTTTGCAGGGTCAAAATAGATCCAAGACTATTGTCAAGTTAAAGGACAAAGCAACAGACTTTACTAACCCAGCTAGACCTAAATCCGTAATTTGGACTGGTACCCGTCCTGCTCAACGTTTTCGCAATGCTATTCGTAATTTGACCGTAGATACTGGTAAGGGGAATAGGGGTGCTATCGGTATTCAATATATCGCTAATAACCAAGGGTCAATACGTAATGTCACTATCAAATCTGGTGATGGTCAGGGTTTGGTAGGTTTGGATTTAAGATATACGGATGAAGTCGGTCCGTGTTTAATCAAAAATCTGCAAGTCATCGGTTTTGAACGAGGTATTTACACAGGGAATAAAGTTAATAGTCAGACCTTTGAAAATATCATTTTGCAAAATCAACGGCAATACGGTTTATATAATGGTGGTCAAGTCATTAGTATCCGGAATTTAACAAGTATTAATACCGTGCCAGCAGTTTATAATGCTGCGGGTTTAGTAACATTGCTGGATGCTAATTTAGTTGGTACTGACAAGGCAAGCAATCAAGCAGCAATTACTAATAAATCAACGCTATTTGCTCGTAATATTAAGACTTACGGTTATCAAATGGCAATTAAAAATCGTAATGGTACAAGGAAAAATGCTACTGCTGCAAAGATTACAGAGTTTGTTTCCCACCCCATTCAAAATTTATTTTCCACACCAGCAAAATCTTTAAATTTACCAATTAAGGATACACCAATAGTTCCATGGGATGCCTTGGATAAATGGGTTAGTCCGACAAAATTTGGTGCAATTCCTGATGATAGAAAAGATGATAGTGCGGCAATTCAAGCTGCAATTGATTCGGGAAAAACAACAGTATATTTTCCCAATGGTACTTATAATATTGACCGAACAATTTATATCCGAGGTAATGTCAAAAGAATTATTGGATTAGAAGCCAGAATTAGAGGTTCAGGGATGTTTAAATTCACCGATGGTAGTTCACCACTGGTGATTATGGAACGTCTCGATGGCAATGGTGGAGGAATTATCCATGCATCAAACAGAACTTTGGTTTTGAGTAGCATGGGTGTTGCCAACTATTCCAATACAGGAAGTGGAGAACTATATATCGAAGATGTTGCCAGTGGACCGTGGACTTTTAATCAACAAAAGGTTTGGGCAAGACAATTAAATGTTGAAAATCCCACCACTAAAATCACCAACAATGGGGGGACATTATGGATACTTGGTTTGAAAACTGAACGAGGTGGGATTGTTGTTGACACTAAATCAGATGGGAAAACAGAAGTAGCAGGTGGGTTTATTTATTCCACTTCTGGTCCCAAGCAGACACCTATGTTTACCAACCAGGATTCTTCCGTATCTTTGACCGTTAGTGAATGTAATTTTAATCGCAATTACTTTACAACTTTAGTCATGGAAAAGCGCGATCGCCAAAGGAAAACCCTCAACCGGGGTGATGCTTTGCGCAATAGATGCAACGGTAGCACTATTCCCTTATATCGTAGCTACAGTAACGGGGAATTAAAACCCCAAAATTAGTTAAACAAAATAAACCCCTGCAAATTTTGGTGTTTGGAGGGGTTTATGCTAAAAATAACTATAGCGCTATAGTTTTATAGTAGCACAAATGTTTCATGTGCTTGATGAGGTAATCCTTACTCAATCGAAGACATCAATCAAGCCTTTGCCAAAGGTTAATTAGAACGATAAGCGATGCGGAGACTTTGGACGAGAATAACCAGGGATGCAATCGCCATTAACCCACCCCAAAACCAATAAGGTAGGAATAGCTGCTTTTGCATTTGAGCGGTATCAGATAAGCCAAGAGAACCAGCAGAATAGCTAAATAAATAATTTAGTTGGTGGTAAGTACTCACACAAGCTTGCACACCTAGAAATTGAATGGTAAACTCCTGCATCCATTTGGGAGTCTTTAAAGATATACCAAGAATAATTAAACCGATTATGGGGATTGCTACCATCCCAAATGGCGATCGCACCCAAATCAGGGTTGAAAGTAGCAAGAAACCACCTAAAATTTTCAAAATTAGGGAAGTGGCTTTGAAACTGCGAGAAGCCACAATCAAAGCAGCACCAGCAATTGGAGGTCCCATGGGTCCAGCTGCTGCAACTATTGCACGACCAATGGGACCTAAAAATAATGAACCACTATAAAACGCTTGTCCCGAACCATTGGCGAAAATCTTTAATTGCTGAAAATTACCTCCCAATATCAGTGCAGCTAAACCATGTCCCATTTCATGAAACCAAGTTGCCAGAATCGTAAAGGGATAAAGAATATAATCACCTGCTGGAACTTGCCACAATAAAATGGTAACAATTGCTGCTACCATTAACCAGGTAATTCCCATACGTTCAATTACAGGTGGTGCTTCATTATCGAACAAAAATTCAAAATCTTTTCCTGGTTTGCTCATTGATTGCTTTCTCAAATAATTTATATATATCAATTTTGTTTGAATAATTATCAATCTCTACCCCCTGCAAATGGGAGAGGGTTGGGAATAAATAGTTCTATGATTTACTAAAATATTTCATCATTTCAGTGATTACCCGTAAATTTGAATATGATCAAATTTATTGATATATAGCGGTTTTGGGTTGAGTGTAGACCCGCAGTGGCTTACCGTAGGATGGTACACAAATTTTACCTCACCCCTTCCCCTCTCCTTATTAAGGAGAGGGGTGGCTTTAGCTCGGCTGAGATTCTGACTGTATTCCATAAGCGTGAAAAGCACTTTATTTGACAATATTTAATAATGTTTGACTATATTTGTGTAGAATGTTTGTGATACCTGGGGTTAAAAACCCCAGGAGAAACTAGGAAATCTTCAATTTTGTTTGCATATGCAAGCTTAGATGCACCTTCTTCTAGGTTTTCTCTAGGATATTGTGAATTATTTGTTGTAATCACAATTACCTATTCTTTATGGTAGATACACCATCCTGGGATAAAATTTGACTACCTTCCTCTAATGTCGGCTTTCCCAAGCGGATTTGAATTTGTGGACCAGAGCGAGCAAGACGAAAGATGACTCCATCAACCGCTGAAACTTGCTGAATTTGCTCCCCATCCACATAAGTTCCATTGGTACCTAAACTGACAATTATCCAACCATCATCTGTTCGTCGAACTTCTACGTGATAACGGGAAACCACGGCACTATAAAGAATTACATGGTTATCCGTTGCTCGTCCGATACGGATGATCGGTTCGTCCTCAAAAGTCCAACTTTGAGACGGTAGGCATTGCATTGGGTGGAGGAGAAGTAGTGTAATCACGAGAACGGCAACGTTTGAAAATAATCTAGAACCGACTAAGAATGTTGAAACAGAAATGTCACCAAGTCTCCTTTACCGAGACTAATGCGATCGCCCGGTCGCAGTTTATGTCTGTTTCCTGGTAACAATGGCAAATTGTTGATGTAGGTGCCATTAGAACTTCCTACATCTTCAATATAATAAGCACCTCCTTCTTGTCGAATATCTGCATGAATCCGGGAAACAACTTCAGAATGAGGAAATCCGGAAACATCCACATCAGGAGGAATACGGTCATTGGGCTTACCCATATGAATTACTGATAAATTTTGTGGTAATTCAATGGCTCTATCGGTTTGGATATGAACTAGTCGCGCCGTAATCTGCTGTAATTGGGTTTTCGCTACCGTGGCTGGTGCTGCTTCTGGTTCCACAGACGGACTAGGTACTACAACAGGTTCCGGTGCTGTTTCCGGTCCTGGTTCTGGTGGTGGAGGAGCCACTTCTGCAACAGGTTCCGGTGCTGGTTCTGGTTCTGGTGGTGGAGGAGTCACTTCTGCAACAGGTTCCGGTGCTGGTGCTGGTTCTGGTGGAGGAGGAGTCACTTCTGCAACAGGTTCCGGTGCTGGTTCTGGTGGGGGGGGAGCCACTTCTGCAACAGGTTCCGGTGCTGGTTCTGGTGGAGGAGCTACCGCTTCCGGTGCTGGTGCTGGTTGTGGTGGGGGAGGAGCCACCGCTTCCGGTGCTGGTGCTGGTGCTGGTGCTGGTGGGGGAGGAGCCACCGCTTCCGGTGCTGGTGCTGGTTGTGGTGGTGGAGGAGCCGCTTCTGCAACAGGTTCCGGTGCTGGTTGTGGTGGTGGAGGAGCCACTGCTTCCGGTGCTGGTGTTGGTTGAGGAGTTGCTACCACTGTTGGTGGTGCTGGTTGAGGAGCTGCTACCGCTGTTGGTGGTGCTGGTTGAGACTCCGGAGGATTGGAGCTAACTGGTGGATTCACAACTAAGGGTTGTGCCTGTACCAGTGGATCTGGCTCCGTTAAAGGTGGTACTTCCATAGGGACATCTGGAGCAACAGTTGCTGCTGCTGTTGTTTGAGCTGTAGCCCGCAAATTAAAGCCACATTGACCACAAAAAGCGGCATCTGCTTGTACAGTTGCCCCACAACTAGGACAATTAGTGGTTGCAGGTAAAGGAGTGTAGCACGCTTCACATTGGACAGCGCCATCGGGATTCGGATGATTACAGTTAGGACAGACGATCATGGAGTTCAGCCTTTGTTCAAGATGATCGTAGAAATAATACTGGCAAGTACCAGGAGCAACTCTCGCGTTACGATTTTAGCAATTACTACTGAGCTGCCAATTAAAGTTTTAATTCCAAGCCCGCTGCTGCATCTAGCAGCCACCAAAGTTCTCCTTGGGGTTGTATAAAGCGGGATGGATATGTGGAGTTATCCGCAACAGGTGCAAAGACTTGAGCCAAAGCAGGTCTTTTGTTTGCGCCTCCTACCACAAACATAACGCAGCGAGCGGCGTTGATAAATGGGTATGTGAAGGTGATGCGAGGATTTCCATCTTTATTTCCCACCGTAATTAGCCGATCACGGACTTTTAAGGCTTCTGTGTGCGGAAATAAAGATGCTGTATGGGCATCGTCCCCCATCCCCAGTAAAATTACATCTAAAGCCGGAAATTCGCTGGCAGAACAATGGAAAAATTCTCGTAAATGCTGCTCATACTTGGCAGCAGATACGGCAGCATCGCCATCAGAGGTGGGCATCGCATGAATGTTAGCCGCTGGTATATCAACCCGATCTAACCAAGCACGACGCGCCATTAATTGATTGCTATCTGCATGATCCGGTGGAACGTAACGCTCATCACCCCAAAATACATGAATTTTATCCCAAGGCAGTTTTTGTTGAGCGATCGCTTCATACAATGGTTTAGGGGTGCTGCCTCCAGATAGAGCAATGGTAAATTGCCCCCGTTGTTGAATGGCAGGTTCTATCTTGGAGAGGATTAACTCTTGCGATCGCGCAATCAGCGCTGCTAAATCCGGTAGGACTTCAACCTTTTTGTTCATTGCTTGCTCATGACATTGGTGACTCCAGCATTACCTTAACTAAATTTTGACAATCCCCCTCCTCAACTTTTGAAATTTTTAACCTCATGATGATTTTTCAAGGAATATAGACCTAGTTTCTAAAATATCCCCAAATCTTCATAAAAATCATCCATATCGTTACTGATATGGACAAATCACTCTCTCAGTATTTTTGCGTAACTTGGGGAGTGGAGGGAGATGGGGAAGAGGAGGGAGATGGGGAAGAGGGGGAAGAGGAGGGAGATGGGGAAGAGGGGGGAGAGGGGGAAGAGAGGGGAGATGGGGAAGCTGGTTGACTGATAAAAGTCTTGGAAGTGTTGAAATTTTGTAGGTTGGGTGGAGGGACGACACCCAACGCAATCGGTTGCGGTTGTTGGGTTGAAGCATGTAGACGCGGAGCGGCTTCTCGCAGAGTAACCCAAGCTACATCAAAAAGATTTGTCAGTCAATCAGGATGGGGAAGAGGGGAAAGATTAATAACTCCTAATTCCTTCCCAAAACAATTCAAAATTCAAAATTAGTAACTCCTAACTGCCAAAACAATTAAAAAATCAAAATTGGTAACTAATAATTCCTAATTTTGCGCCTGCCAAAATCATTAAAAATTAATAATTAAAAAACCCAAAAAAAATCAAAATTGGTAACTAATAATTCCTAACTTCGTGCCTCCTAATTCCGCGCCTTGTGGGCACAAGCTTTGCGCCCCTACAGACTCCGGGTCTCTTGGGCGCAAGCTTTGCGCCCCTACAAATTTCTAACTTTTCATAAAAATCTGATTCCATTCAGCAATGGCTTCTCGTTGAGCTATTAATAGTTGCTGAATGCCTTTTTCTGCATAATCCAGCAGTTGATTTAACTGGGTACGGGTAAAACTTCCTTCTTCAGCTGTTCCTTGAATTTCAATAATTCCTAAGTCTTGATTCATCACCACATTAAAATCTACTGTAGCAGCAACATCTTCGAGGTAGTTTAAATCCAAAAATGCTTCTTCTTCTAATAAGCCTACGGAAACCGCTGCTATCTGTTCTTTGAGGGGCGATCGCTCTAAAATTCCCTCTTTTAATAGGTGAGCGATCGCGTCGGCTAATGCCACAAATCCCCCTGTAATGGCAGCGGTTCTCGTACCCGCATCGGCTTGCAATACGTCTGCATCTACAGTCAGTGTCCGCTCTCCCAGTGCTTCAAAATCTAGCGCTGCTCTTAAGCTACGTCCAATTAAACGCTGAATTTCTTGAGTTCTTCCTGATAATCTCAACAATTCCCGTGCTTGTCTTTGTTGAGTAGCCCCAGGCAACATTCGATACTCAGCAGTGAGCCACCCTTTGCCACTACCTACAAGAAACTTGGGGACTCCTTCTGTAATGCTAACTGTACACAGTACTTGAGTGTCACCACATTTAGTAAGCACCGAACCAGGAGCAAAACGGGTGAATCCTTGCTCAAAGGTAAGAGGACGAAGTTGATCGGGTTTCCGACCGTCTGGACGCTGCCAAGCCATGGGGATTGCCTCAAAATGCTAATCTAGAATACAGCCAAAAGGTTATCATGCCAGGGCTAATAAACGGCTAATATTCAGTTATCAGTTATCAGTTAAGCAACGGGAAGCAAATCTACAATGGTTTGCTGTACCTGGATTGGTGATTGGTCGCCGTTGATAGTCAATAGGCGACGGCTACGGTCATAGTATTCTAGAATGGGAATGGTGCGATCGTAAAATAATTCTACCCGACGCTGCACAACTTCTGGATGGTCATCTGGAAGAGAACGTCCCAAGGAACGGTTGACCATAACTGCTTCTGGTACTTGTAAATATATTGCCCAGTCTAAGTTTTGTTCTAGTTTTTCTAATAAAAAATCTAATTCCTCAGCTTGAAAAGCGGTGCGGGGATAGCCTTCTAACACCCAATTAGTAAAATCCGTCTGTTTTAAATAAGTCTCGATGAATTGAATCATCGTTTCGTCTGGGACTAATTCTCCTTTCCCTAGGTATGGCTGTGCTTGGTGACCTAGATCGGTCTGGTTTGCTATTGCTTGCCTTAAAAGCTCACTTGTGGAAATTAAAGGAATATCAAAGTGTGTACAAAGTCTTTGCGCTTGAGTACTTTTCCCTGCTCCCGAACCACCTAGAATTACCAATCTCACGAGAAATCACTCCTGATAATATAATGTCAAATTAATTGCTTTCTAAACTCTGTTTTGCCCAAACCAATAGGAAATCTAACATTTACCAAATAGATAGGGTTTGAGGTTCCTCCTCCTTGGAGGACGATTTTGTGTCATATTGTTGATGGCAATGCGCTCAGATAGAGAGGCAATATTTCCTAATCCAATAGTTCCTGAGCATCCTCAAAGATTTAAGAGTTTTAAGCAATAATCGGTAAACCTGACAAAATATAGCAAAAGGCTGTAAGCCTTATTTTCCCGTAGTCCACGTAGGTGGACTTGGTTCTTGTAGCGACACTCTTATAGGGTGTTGTTACTGTAGTGCAAGATATTAGCTAGGAAGAGATATGGGATGAACAAGAAAGTCAGCCGCTTTTTGAGCTATTTCTGGGGATAAATTAATCTGCTTGAGAGTTACTAAACCTTCTTCAATAAAAGAGTCTCTTACTAATGCTCCCTCACCTGTATTAAAAGTGGTTTCATAGTAAACTTCCCCAATCCCAGCAGAAATAATTAATTTCAAGCAAGACAAACAAGGTTCCAGTGTAACGTAAATACTAGCACCATCTGTAGATATACCATGTTTTGCTGCCTGGGCGATCGCATTAGCTTCGGCGTGTACTGCTCTTGATGGTAAAGTTTTACTAGCATCACAGCTACTCAAACCAGGATAGCAGTATCCCTGAGTTGTACAATGAGCAGAACCGGAAGGGGAACCATTATAACCTGTTGCTACAACCTGTTTATTTTTCACAATCACCGCACCCACAGGAAACGCTAAACAGGTGGAACGAGTAGCTGCAAGTTTGGCTAGCATCAAAAAATACTCGTCCCATGTTGGTCTTTGTTGGGATTCGCTGGTGGGTGAAGAACTGTGCATAATTTGTCATTTGTCATTTGTCGTCAGACGCGTAGTGGTTTGGAGTCATTTATCACTCCGCATCATTGACTTATCTTATAGCAGCTGTCATTATTGTTAGGACATTTTTCTCCCCCTTAGCTTGGGATCAAAATTACCAAGTCTGCATTATGTCCACATCCGAAACATCCCAATTCCCAGAACACAATAATACCAACTGGAGACTGAAGCCAGGTTATTTGAGTCAAGGAGGTTCTGAGTTTGAATCTATCCATATCCTCCTTGGTAGATTTTTGGCAGACAGACATTCCCCATCTCCCCTCAACAATAAAAGTTTACTTGCTGATAATTCTCTATTTAATTGGGGAATAGGTAAGCCTTTGGAAAAAGTCATTGATTCTCAGGAAACCTTCGAGTACCTGATGAGCAATCCCCAATTATTCCGCAATGCGATCACCATTATTGAACCTTGGGAACATGTGGGTCATAACCCCCATGGAGAAGATGTTCGTGCTTCTATCAATGTGGCTTACCTAGTTCAGAAAATTGCCGATTGTGACTCTATTCTGTTTCCCTTGTGGTCTTCAGGACTGTTCAATTTAGATCAGCTTATTCCTGTAATTAGTTCGGGTTTGGCGATTGTCATGGAAGGTGGAGATCCTTCTGTGCGCAATCCTGACTCCTTCGCAGGTTCTAATTGTTCTCACAGGGAAATGGTTAAACTCACTGAGCAAATTCTGTTGGCTCGTACTCCCACCAGTGCACCAGCGCTGTTTATTTGTCTTGGACATCAACTTGCAGCTCAAGCCCATATCAGTTTAATTCGACAGGCTGTTGAAGCAGTTTTAGGATTGGATGCTCTGACAAGCGATCCCAACGGAAAAGCATTAAGAATCCTCAAAAGAACTTGTGAAAAAATTCAAGCAGTGGGTAGTTCCCTAACCGTTAAGAAGAAAAATGGACGCATTGTCGCAGATAACTGGGAGCATCCAGAATTTGCCGTTGCTGAAAACGAAGCAAAAGAACTAGGCGATCGCCAATTACAACATTATCAATCCCCTGATCATGAAAATTCCGGGATTCCCGAACCGTTGATTTTAGCTCATGAAGTCACGGCTGACGAACATGAAGGAGTGATTGATACTTCAATTGAATACGAGCGGGAACTGAATATTGCTATGTTTCACTCCGATGAGGTGAACGAAGAAGCGATTTTATTTGCTAATTGGGCTTATCGCTTAATTCATGATGCTCTCATTCCCTATCGGCATATAGTAGCCAACAGCCCTTTGTCCTGGCTGATTAAGCTTCCTGATGCCATAGAAATTTTATGCTCTACTGCTGAAAATGGTGAAGTAGTAACCGAATGTTCTGCCACTTGTATTAATTACAAAGACTTTGAAAGCAAAGAAGTCCGTCGTTCTTTCACCTGTCAATTTCATCCAGAGTTACTTTCGGATCTACGAGTGGTGGGTCTTCGTCAGCCTCCCTCCTATGGTGAGCTTAAAGTCGATGACGGTGCGAGGTTATTTGCACGTCTGTTATATGCGGGAATGCAAGAGTGACACTCCACACGGCTAGAAGCCGTGGGATTCTTGGTTCAGCGAGTCTCCGTTAGACAGCAGGCTTGCACCAACAGCCCAAGAGGGAATCTCTTCCCAAGCGTAAGTTCCCGTATGTCCTACGGTACTTAATCCTCTTCTAAGGATATTGATACTAGCCGCAACATCTCGATTCGCGGTATATCCGCACGAGCAAACATGAGTTCTGGTCGAAAGCGACTTTTTGACTCGTTCTTATCCTAAAAAACAGTAAAAACCGATTGTGACAGTTGAGGGTGCGGAATGTCGGTTAAAAGTGCATACGCTACACTTAGAAAGGGTGGGTTTTGCTCGAAGTTCTATAAACATAAATTAAATCAAAACAAAAAATTAGGGTGGGTATCTTATTACCCACCCTCAAGCACTCTGAATATCTGGATAGCTATTTAATAATTAAGATACGCTTTATACGCTTTGTGGTTCTCTATTTGCCATCCGTTCTGAGCGAGACTCTGCAAAGAAGCTGTTGTAGAACCAACCTGCGAGGATTGCACCAACAATGGGAGCTACCCAGAATAACCACAACTGACCAATTAGTTCTACACCTGCAAATAGAGCAACACCTGTACTACGAGCGGGATTTACAGAGGTGTTGGTTACAGGAATGCTGATTAGGTGAATTAAGGTTAAGCACAGACCAATGGCAATGGGAGCAAATCCCTGGGGTGCGCGGCGATCAGTAGCTCCTAAAATCACCATTAAGAACATAAATGTCATTACCACCTCAGTGATTAAGCAGGCTAATAGGTTATAGCCTCCAGGTGAATGCGCTCCATAACCATTGGTAGCCAGGGGGTTAGATCCGGTGAGTTCAAACCCTGCTTTACCACTAGCAATCAGGTAGATAATCCCACCAGCTACAATTGCTCCCAGAACCTGAGAAATGATGTAGGGTAGTAATTCAGAACCCGAAAAACGTTTACCTGCCCATAAACCAAAGGAAACAGCAGGGTTTAGGTGACAGCCTGAAATATGACCGATCGCATACGCCATGGTCAGGACGGTGAGTCCAAAGGCAAGCGATACACCAAGAAATCCAAGTCCCAGGGAAAATACAGCTTTGCTACCTTCGTTGGTAATTTCGGTGGTAAAGACCGCTGCTAGCACAGCACTACCACAACCCCCTAAAACTAACCAAAAGGTTCCTATAAACTCAGCAACACATTTTTTTATTAGTGGCATTTTTAACTCCCCATACTACAAAAAGTCAAAGGAATGGAATTTTATCCTTTATTCCTTTACTTAGTGTTTCTGTTGCATTAAAACTATGAAAATATACTTACCACAATCTTGATATTTTTTTCTAAAAGTTTTGTTGAGAAACATTATATTGAGAAACATTTTGTTGAAAAAGTTAGCACGTCTATTTATAAATCTTTATAGAGATACATATCTTTATACAAGTGCCAATTTTCTAAAACATCTTTGAGTTTGTTTAAAGCATCTTCGTAGTCATTAAACTCAACCTCAGCAATTACAGTGGGAATACCGCGAGGAAATCTTGATATCCGCTTACCTGTTTCGTATAAGAGAATGATAGGAATGTTGTTTGTTTCTGCATAAGCCAATTCCATTCCAACCCCAAAAGATAGAGAACCAAGATAAGCAATAACTAAGTCTGATACACTAACTTGATGTTTATCTTTTTCAAAAACTTCACGGGGAGTAATATTAGGATTATTCACCGGGTCGGTGTGTAGGTGAGGGACATAAGCTTGAAAACCTATTGATTTGCAAAGTATGCCAATTTTTTCATAAAGTGCTTTGGTTTTTTCTGGGTTATCAACATCAGTTAACGCACCAGATACATATACTTTATACATATTAAGGATTCGGTTTATATAACAATAATATTCGTAAGGTGGGCATTGCCCACCCTACCCTTGAGAAGGTGCAAGATATCTGTTTATATAAGTTAATACCGCAACAATTGCTGATAATATTCCCCCTATTGCTATAACCAGTGATATCCATCTTCCAGATGTATCTGTTTTAATAAAATTGTTCAATCTATCAAAAATTCCTGGTTTCAGTTTCTTATATTCATCTGAATTTAACATCAGTTCTTTTAATAAAGTTGTATCATCTGTCATCCATTTGTTTTCTCTATTAGTAAAATAACCATATATTTCATTCGTATTAGGTAAACCATCAATAATATCAAGTCTTGCATTACTATCTTTATTACTTTTTTGGTAAGTTTTATAACCTAGCTTTTGAATCATCAAATAAGCAATTGCTTCCTTTGTATTTCTAACATTAATTCTTACTTCTTTATCTGAAACATTATGAAAAGCTATACACATAACACCACACCAACAAGGATTAACCCTTGTTCCAAGATGTCCAATTCCTTTAGAAACTAGTGCAACTCTCGAATTAATTAAACCACACATATCACTACGAAGCCAGACCGATTCATCAGTCCATATTAAAGCAGTATCTCTTGGCGGTATATAGAAAAATTTCTGTTCTTCACCTGGTTGATTATTATTTTGCTCTATTTCAACATCCAAACGTTTTCCCTGTCCAATAGAATATGCATACTCGCTAGCAGTTAAACTCAAATCACAAGCTTTGATACTACCTGGTTTAAGAGGATGGAAAAGTATACCTTTACCAAGTTCCCTAATAATATCCCGATCACTCAAGACCGACATCAAATTATCTCCCTGTTTCACAAACTGATTGTCTATGTAGCATTCAGGTATCTTTATAAAGTTAAGTTGACTCTGTTAAAGGCTGGATAGACAGATTCAATTGTATTCATAAATACTTGACTAAAATAATAATAGCAAATCAAAAAATGTTTGTAACATGTTCAATTGTAGGGACGGGGTAACCCCGTCCCTACCAACCCTTGAGAAGGTACAAGATATATATTTACCTATCTTGAATATAAGACTGATTATTTTTAATACAATTACTCGCTTTTTGTAATTCTATTCCCAAGTATCCAGAATGTTCAGGTTGAATGGCTGGAGAACTCGCACAAATCTCCCTCAATATAACTAATGGATTTTTTCCTCGATACTGTTTTACTACCTCCCCACTACCAGGAGTTGTTTGAGTAACGAGTATTTCTTTTCCATCTACTTCAATCAGAAAATTACCAGAGGGATCATCAAAGTTTCGCTGGTTATAAATGTCCTTATATTGATTAGAAATTAATCTATCTGCACTGTCCCAAGTATCATCATATATATGGGCTGACTGACTTATAGTTATTAGCGGTCCCATCTTTAAATTGTACTCAGAACGTTTAGCAATTTCATCTCTAATATGTTGTTGCAACGCTCTTAAACCCATTGCATTTGCGGGCCATGCTGCAAACATATCATTACTTCTAAGGGTAGCAGTTAGTGATATTTCTTGATCTACAACTCGCAGCCAAATATGATTTAAACAAGGACTACCCCCCTTATCGTGATCCTTAACATCCCATAAGTTCATGACTGCACTTGCAGCGTCAATTTCCCCTATAAGTTTGTTAATTACTTGTTCAATTTGGTCACGTTTTTCAAACCAAGAACGTAAGCGTTGACCGTAAGTATATTTTAAACCTTCTCTGTAGGGGGCATCATCCAAAATTTGCGAAATATATTCTTGAATAAACTCTCGATCTACAGGTAAATAATTTGGTTCTGGAAAGTAAAAACTAGGTGGTTCATCAGTCACAACTGCCATTAAATCGATTAATTCCTGCCATTTCCCATCGTAACCAGTAGGTCTAATTGTTCCTGTTGTTTTAATCCTATGAATTATTTTGACCCATGTTTCGGCAATGGTTTTACCTTCTATTCTATGTCCGTATCGGGTTCCTGGTAAAACAGTTGGTTCTTTAGTAAACATGGGATATTCTAACGGTAAACCCCATGGTTCAATGGCTGTTCTTGTTGCAAAAGACTTTACCAGATTACAAGTTTCAACGATTGATTTTGCTTCTTTTAATTCTACAGACTGTCGTAAATTTTCTAAAGCACTGGCTTCAACTTCGATATCTATATATCCTGGATAAGATGAACGAATTACCCAACAATCCCTTCCAGTATCGCTAAAACCTTTTTCAAAGCCGTTGCGAAAAAAGTCTAATAAACATACACCCGCACCCGAATTTTTGTCTTCCTTAGTGGCATTCATCACCACTAAATACCGGACGTGAGGATTATACAACAAATTCCGTATAAGTAAGTTTATCCCCCTAGTGGGTGAATACAATTGCCCAATTACGGCATATTCTTGAGGCTGAAGGTGCTTTTGCACAGAATTCTTCACAGTCCATCCCGTAATTACTGCTGTTTGTCCCTGTCCATAAAGCAGCTGGTTGGGTTTGTACAGAGGATTATACTGGAATTGAGATGTGATTGCTGTCATAACTGTGCAATTAGTGTAAATCTATATCATAAAAACAGGGCAAAACTTTATCAGTATAATCTATAAAATTATTGAAAATAAATTACAATTGTTAACATTACATTTATATTGCAAAATTGATTGAGCCATCTTTAAGTAAAAATACGGGTTAAATATGTCTTTAACACCTTCTACAATGTTACCCTTAGGTACAAAAGCACCTAATTTTCATCTACCAGAAGTAGTATCTGGTCAGAATATTTCTCTGGCTGATTTTAATGACAAAAAAGCATTGTTAGTCATGTTTATTTGTCGTCATTGTCCTTTTGTGAAGCACGTACAACAAGAATTAGCTCAAATCGGCAAAGATTATTTACAAAGTGATTTGGGGATTGTTGCGATTAGCGCTAATGATGCTCAAAATTACCCCGATGATGCACCAGAATCTTTAAAGGCAATGGTAGAGGAATTAGGGTTTAAGTTTCCTTTGTGCTACGATGAAACCCAGGAGACTGCAAAAGCTTATACCGCAGCTTGTACACCAGATTTCTTTTTATTTGATAGCGATCGCCTACTTGTTTATCGGGGACAGTTAGATGATAGTCGTCCCAGCAATGGTAAACCCCTAACTGGTGCAGATTTACGCGCTGCTATTGACGCAGTATTAACAGATAAACCAGTCACAGAAGAGCAAAAACCCAGTGTTGGTTGCAATATTAAGTGGAAACGGGGAAACGAACCCAGCTATTTTGGTTAGGAGAAGTTAGAAGTTAGAATTTAGAATTTAGAATTTAGAATTTAGAATTTAGGACTGAGGAGTTAGGAGGAAAGGAGTTAGAATTTAGAATTTAGCAGTTAGGAGTTAGAATTTAGGAGTTAGCAGTTAGGAGTTAGCAGTTAGGAGGAAAGGAGTTAGAAGTTAGGAGTTAGGAGTTAGAATTTAGGAGTTAGCAGTTAGAATTTAGGAGTTAGGAGGAAAGGAGTTAGCAGTTAGGAGTTAGAATTTAGAATTTAGCAGTTAGGAGGAAAGGAGTTAGAATTTAGAATTTAGAATTTAGAATTTAGGAGTTAGGAGAAAAGGAGTTAGGAGAAAAGGAGTTAGGAGAAAAGGAGTTGGGAGTCACGAGTTAAGAGTTAGGAGTTAATAGTGTGTTTTTCCCCATTACCTATTACCCATTACCCAATAATAAGTAATAAGTAATAAGTAATAAGTAATAAGTAATAAGTAATAAGTAATAAGTAATAAGTAATAAGTAATAAGTATTTTGGTTCTCCGACACATTTTTTCCTTCACCCCCGATTACCGATTACCGATTACCGATTACCGATTACCCATTACCAATTCCCCAATTAATGCTTAATATCTAAATTGAGGATGTAACGTCCAAGTTGTAGTTTTCCCGTCCATAATTCGTATTCCACTCGTAAATGTTCTGGTAAGGGATGTCCGGTTAACTCTAGACTACGAGTAAAATTACGTAGACGAATGGGTTGGTTTAATTGCAATGACTCACTAGGTAACCAATAACGGCTAATACCATAAACACCCTGTTCCCAAAAATGACGGTAACTTAACTGGACGTTACCTTGCATAGTCATGATTACCCGGTAAGGAGAAATCTCAATCCAGAGAACTCTAGGACTAGTTGTGGGGTAAGGATTGCTACTTGCCAGAGCTAGATTGCGATCGCGTTTAACTTGATGCTGGTAATCTTTTACGGGTGGTGCTGTTAAAACTAAGTGAAAGCGATCACGGTCTTTTTGATATAATGTTGCAGCAGTTTCCACAATAGACCAAATTGGTAGGTCAACGGAAATCAGCGAAAGGGAGACAGACTTACGGTGATGTGTGAGCATGGGAGCGATAGGTTAGAACCTAATGATAAACAAAATTAATTGTAGGAGCGTAATTTGGGTCAGGAAAAGCGATAGGATACTAGCGAGAAAGTCAAGAAGTTAGACTCTTGCCATTCTTATAGTTTTCCACCAGTCATACGCCAGTTTATCCTACATGTCTCCTTCTGTTATTACTCTAGAAACTAAAGAAAACACTTCGCAAAATTTAGTTATCAAACGACCCCCTTCCGGAGTATGTTTACAAGGTCGCATCCGAGTTCCTGGTGATAAATCTATCTCTCATCGAGCGCTGATGTTAGGTGCAATTGCTGAGGGAGAAACCCAGATTCAAGGATTGCTGTTGGGAGAAGATCCCCGCAGCAGTGCTAGCTGTTTCCAAGCCATGGGAGCAGAAATTTCACAGTTGAATACGGAGTTAGTACGAGTCAAAGGTATTGGTTTGGGGAATTTACAAGAACCGACTGATGTCTTAAATGCTGGTAACTCCGGTACTACTTTACGACTAATGTTAGGGCTTTTGGCTTCCCATCCAGGACGCTTTTTTACAGTTACTGGCGATAGTTCCTTGCGATCGCGTCCCATGTCAAGGGTGGTTAAACCTTTGCAACAAATGGGAGGGTCAATTTGGGGACGTAAAGCAGCTTCCCTTGCACCATTAGCAGTCCAAGGACAGGCTCTCAAACCTATACATTATAATTCTCCCATAGCTTCGGCACAAGTCAAGTCTTGCATCTTGTTGGCGGGTTTGATGACTCAAGGAAGAACTACGGTTACCGAACCAGCACTGTCTCGAGATCATAGCGAACGCATGTTACGGGCTTTTGGGGCACAATTGGAGGTAGATTCTGACACCAATAGTGTGACTTTAATTGGGGGTAATCAATTGTATGGACAAAAGGTAGTTGTCCCTGGGGATATTAGTTCTGCTGCTTTCTGGTTGGTGGCTGGGGCAATTGTACCAGATTCGGAGTTGGTGATTGAAAATGTGGGTGTAAATCCTACCCGCACGGGGGTTTTAGAAGCTTTGGAGATGATGGGTGCAGATGTGCAACGGGAAAATGAGCGGGAGGTTGCTGGGGAACCAGTAGCGGATTTACGGGTGCGAACTTCGCGTTTGCAAAGTTGTACCATTGCTGGTGATATCATTCCCAGACTGATTGATGAGATTCCGATTTTGGCAGTAGCAGCAGTATTTGCCGAGGGAAAGACAGTGATAAAAGATGCTGCGGAATTGCGGGTTAAAGAAAGTGATCGCCTTGCGGTAATGGCTCATGAATTGACGAAAATGGGAGCAAAAGTCACAGAATTAGCCGATGGGATGGAAATTACGGGGGGAACACCTTTAGTTGGTGTAGATGTAGATAGTTATACTGACCATCGAATTGCCATGAGTTTAGCGATCGCGGCTTTAGTTGCAACTGGGAAAACTACCATTCAGCGTGCAGAAGCTGCTGCGATTTCCTATCCAGATTTTGTGACTACGCTCACAGAAATTATTCGTGATTAGGTGATAGAAAATGTCAGATTCTTTCCCCTTTCAAAACTCTTCCCAACTGCGAGAATGGCATCAAGGAATTCAAATGGCTAACCGCAATAATATTTTCTGTCATTGTCGTAGTTGTGGTTATGAATGGGTAGATTCTTTAAGTGATATAGTATGTAATCGGTGCGGTAGTAAAGAGGTAGAAAAAATATCTTGCTGGCAATTTCCAGATGATTAATTGGCTTAACATGGTTAAATATAAGATAAAATCTCACTCTGCTTTCTGCTTCCTTCTCTTTGACAAGAAGAGGGATTAAGGATGAAGTGTTATAACACACCGGAATGCACCTGGACTCAAAACTGGGTTTCTGGTTCTTTCGTTCTTAGCGTGCCAATTTTTTAATTACGGTCGATAACTTTCCTTTAAAATCAAGGCTTACAGGTGTTTATAGTTTCAATTTCAGCCTGGATACTTAATTGTAGCCAATAATGACTGTAACAAAAGCTATATAAGGGTTTCAAATTTATTTTTCAACAAATTTAGCACGCTAAGTACGCAAGAACTGGAAAAACTTCAGTTTTCGACTTGGATGAGTTTTAATTACAACTGAAAAAACGGAACATTATCAACTGAATATCATTCAGATATTAAACAAGTCTCATTAGAGTCATCTCTAACAATTGATTGGTGAAATTATGAATAGTCAACAAATCCGAAAAATTATCAGTTTTGCTACTCTCCTATTTATTGGTGCAGGTGGTAATTATCTATATGCTCATTTGAAAGATAAGAAAGTCGAAACGCAAAATTCCACAACACAAAAATTATCTTTAATTCAACAGGAAGTTTTACCTTTTTCTCAGCAAAAGTCTACGTTTATAACCGAAAACAAAGAGAAAAAAAATAATTTAATTACTCAACAAACACCAGAGTCACAAAAATCAAATTCCAAATCATATCAAGTTATTGATGAGTTCAAAAATCAGAAATTTACTGTTAATGGGAATCAGGTTTTCACTACAGGTAAATTACCAACAGTCAAAGTAGACTTTAATCAATCAGACTTATTAACAGTTCTTGTAAATACAAAAAAATATTTCCAAAATTATGCTGACGTAGATCCAGATATCTCCCGTACTGGGGTGCTTGCTAGTCAGGATGTAACTGTAGAAGATGTCCTCAAGACTTTAGATTTTATGATTGCAGTCTTAAGGGAGGATATTGCTAATAAACGTCCCACTCGTTTACAAGACCCCAAATTTATCAATAACCATTTTAAAGTTATTAAATGGTCTGCTTATAATCCTCAAAGAACTAAGCAGAAAAGTCTCAGAATTACCAAATATGCAGTTTTTTCTCATCCTGGTTCCCGCAAGAAAACCGCTAAATATAATATTCCTCTCTATAGTTTAAAAACAGATATTGAAAATGACGATAAATTCTACACCCAGTACACTAAACAAGATGTATTGTCGGGGATTTACGAACCTGGTGGGAAAGAATTTGGAAAAGTTGAACCCCTTGCTTATTTAACCAGAGATGGTTTGGAAGAAGCATTAATGGAAGGAACAATTTTGGTTAATTTTACTGATGGTTCTCAGGCATATTTCAACGTAGATAGAAACAATGGCATAGCTTATGTCAGAGGATTAGCAAGAAAATCACAAAAGCGCTACTGGTATTTTAGAGAGGTGGATGCTATCAAAGGTTATGGATATAAAATAGATGCCAAAATTTCCATCAAACCAGGAGTAACTTTTGCTGGGGATGTCTTGAATATTGGCTTAGGGAAAGTGATAGCAATTGAGCATTATAAAGGAGGACGTAAACAGTTGCGTTTAGGAGTGCTTGCAGACACAGGAGGAGCATTTTTACCCAATCTTTATCAACTTGATTTTCTAGCTGGTGTTTTTCCCAATAAAAAAGAATTTTGGCGAAAAGCAAGACAAATTCCCGACTATACTAAAGCATATATTTTAGTGAAAAAATGATGCTTTAATTTGATAGCAAATATCTAACCACGGGTTAGCAATTCTAGGTTATGTCCATTGGGATCGTAAAAGTAAAAACCCCGTCCTCCATTTCGATGGTTAATCTCTCCTTGATTATGGTGCATGGGGTCACTACTATACTCAATTCCTGCTGCTTTTATCCGTGCAAAAATCCTATCAAATTCCTCATCACTCACATGGAATGCATAGTGATGGGATTCAAATTTTTCCCGATCTGCAAAGTCTAATGTAAGTTTGTCATTCACACGAATTGCAGCAAAATGACCAATAGGTTGCTCAACTTTTAAACCAAAAATATCGGCAAAAAAGCGTGCAGATGCTTCCTTGTCATGTGCGGGTACTATGGTATGGTTGAGTGTAATTGTCATCTCAATTACCTCCAGAGTGAATAAGTAATAAGTAATAAGTAATAAGTAATAAGTAATAAGTAATAAGTATTTTGGTTCTCCCAGACATTTTTTCGTTCACCCGGGATTAGACAAATCGTGGCTTCCCGTAGGGTAGACGCAGAGAGTAAGAGTTTTTTTAACTTCATACTTGAAATCAACACTTGTTGTTATTGAATAATTCTATTTTAGCTAAAGAATTTGACTCAGAAACTCTTTGGTTCTTTCATGTCGAGGATTGGTAAAGAATTCCTCTGGTTGACCACTTTCTAGAATCACACCTCCATCCATAAAGTATATTTGGTCAGCAACTTCCCGTGCAAATCCCATTTCATGGGTGACAAGCAAGCAAGTCATTCCCTCTTCCGATAACTCGCGGATGGTTAGCAGCACCTCTTTCACCGTCTCCGGATCGAGTGCTGCGGTAACTTCATCAAATAGCATTACCTGGGGTTTCATAGCTAAGGAACGAGCGATCGCCACCCTTTGCTGTTGTCCCCCGGAAAGTTCTGCGGGATAGTTCTTTTCTTTCCCTTGGAGACGGACTTTTTTTAATAATTGATAAGCATATGCTTCAACTTCTTTTTTATCTTGCTTTAAAACGTGAATTGGTGCCATCATCACATTATCTAAAGCCGTGCGATGGGGAAATAAATTATATTGTTGAAACACCATCGACACCATCCGTCGCAAACGAATCTTATCTTTGTCTGACTTCAATTGATGGACAAGGAAATCTCCCACTCGGATAGAACCAGAATCAATATCAATTAACCCATTAATGCAGCGTAGAATGGTTGATTTTCCTGAACCAGAGGAACCAATAATACAGATAACATCACCTTGATTAACATCAAAGGAAATTCCCTTTAATACTTCTAACTTGCCAAAGGATTTATGTACATTTTGCAGAGAAACTAATGGTTCTGTCACTGCATTAACCTCAATTAGTCTTAATTAATAAAACGCCGTTCTAATTTTCTCGTCCACCAAGCAATGGGATAACAATAAAGGAAAAATAACAGCATCAAGATAGTATAAAGAGGAATTGCTAACCTTTCTCCCTCTAATTCTAATACTTGACGCACTGTAGTTAATCCCTCTGGAACACCCACTAAATTTGTCAGGGTTGTACCCATTGTTAAAATTGCATACCAATTCATCCAAGGGGGAATCATTCGTCGTAAAGCTTGGGGAAAAATTACTAATCTTAATGTTTGAATCCCTGTATAACCCATAGCTTTTGCTGCTTCCCATTGTCCCGAAGGTATGGATTGAATTGCACCCCGAACAATTTCGGAAATATTCGCAGCAACTACTAAAGATAAACCAATAATTGACTTCGCTATGCTAGAAAACTCCAAACGAATTACACCAAGATTAAGTTCAAAGGGCAACAAATACAGCATTACATAGAGAATAACCAACCAAGGTGAATTGCGAAAAAATTGCGTGAGAAACCACGACAACCACCGGACAATTGACTGCGGTGCAATTTGTCCTAAACCCAAAAAAATACCCAGGATTGTACTAATTACCATACAGGTAATACTAATAATAATATTGAGAGCAAAACCCCCTTTAATAGTCAACCCTTGTTGGTTACCAATCAAAATATAGGGAAAGCGACGGATAATAGTTTCCCACTCTTTAGCTGTTAAAAAATTACCTCGAAGATAGTTAAAACTAATAATCACTAAAAGAGTAACTATGGCTATAACTATAAATGTTTGCCAGCTAAACTTGCTGCTTATTTGTTTAATTTCCATAACCTGGTATACGCAGCTTTAATTCTATCCAATTCATGATGCCAATTAAGATTCCTACTAAAATAATGTATACTAACCAGATAAATAACATTACCTCTAAAGTGGCAAAATTATCAGCATATATTTGTCCAGCGTAGTAAAGTAATTCAGGAGTTGCAATTGCAGAAGCGAGAGTTGTAGTTTTAACTAAATTGACTAAATTGTTATTTAATGCTGGTAAACAAATGCGGAAAGCTAAAGGCATAATTACCAACAAAAAACATTGACTGCGGGAAAAACCTAAACTTTCCGATGCTTCTACCATTGTTTTTGGTACAGCTTCAATCCCAGAACGAAATATTTCAATATTGAAAGCACCAGCAAATAAAGAAAGAGCAATAATCGCACTACCAAAAGAACTTAAAATCGGTCTTTCTCCCCCTGTAGTTGGATCGTAAACCTTGGGTAAAACTGCTGCTAATACAAAAAATAAAAAGAATAATTGCACCAAAGGTGGAGTATTGCGGAAAATTTGAATATAGCCTTGCAAAAGCTGATGTACCCACTTCCAACGTAAACCTTGCAACCAAACTCCCACAACACCAATAACTAAAGAAAAGAAAATACACTCAACAGATAGTAAAATCGTGTTGAGTATCCCTTCTTTTAACCATTCTTGATAGGTGGAATCGCTCAGCCAAGAAAAGTTGAGATTTAACAAAATCATTTCCAAACAGTTACTGATTTATTTGGCTTTTTTAGCTTGTTCCATTCGCTGTTTAGCATAATCTGTCGGCGGAATTTTCCACTTCTTTTCAGCTGCAACAATAAATCCTTCTGCCTCCATTTTCAAGATGGCTTGATTAACATCCTCCAAAAATTTTGTATCCCCTTTACGTATACCCATTCCCCAAGGTTGTGGCAAAATAGCAGGTAAAGGTTGATGCCAATCTTTTGACCAATTAGGTTCTAACAATTTACCTACCAAAGCAGAATCATCATAGGCAAATCCCACACAGCGTCCTTCTTGTAGCGCTTTATAAGCTTCCGCAGTACCGGGAAAATTTACCATTTGCATCCCTCTTTCTGTGAGTTCTTTATTGTAAAAAGAACCTTGAATTCCGCAGACTTTTTTCCCTTTTAAATCATCCCAACTTTTAATACCACTATTTTTGCGGATTAAAAGTCCAGTACCAGAAGAATAGTAATTTTCAGAGAAATCAATTACTTTTCGACGTTCTGGAGTATCAGTCATGGTAGCAATCACTAAATCTACTTTCCCTTGTTTGAGAAATTCAATTCTGTTTGCAGCTACCACTGGTACAAATTCCACTTTACCCTCAGAACCAAGTAGCTCCTTAGTTACGTAGTTAGCAACATCAATTTCTAACCCAGCATTATTACCATTTTTATCTATAAAACCAAAAGGAGCGTAATCTGTTTTCACTCCAATCACAATTTTGTCACGCTCCTTAATTTTTCCCAGGGTTCCTTGAGTAGTTGTTTCTCCACCCTCACATCCCGTTATTCCTATTGCTATCAACATCAGACTGATAGCTATACTTACAAATTTATATTTTCGTAAAAAAAATAAATGATTCACCGAACCTCCTCGTGGCGGAAGCCCCTGTTTTCTAAACATGGGGAGGAAGCCACATCAGAATTTATTCTGAGTCTAAACATCTTAAAATACATACGAGTAACCATCCTTTTTATGAATTGGTGTACAAAATCTGTAACTAATGCCAGCAACACGACCCATTTTAGTAGCAATATCAAAACTGCCAGTTTGACGACACAACACACGACCAACGTACTCGCCAACCTTTTTCCCAGATGTGACAATAGCTTTAACGATGTCACCAGTTCTAAAACCAAAATGAACTTGTTTTCGTCCTCTGTGACGAATCGGAAAACCGTATTTATCAGTGCCGCACATCTGGCGAGTTCCCCAACCAGTTGTTTTGATGCGTAGAGGTTGTTGGGTTAGTAGGTTTAATTTTTTAACTTCGCCAACACAAGCTGCATCAATCCAATGTTCTTTTGGCAGTTCAAGTCTGGTTCGGTTGTATTTAGTTTGTCCACCAGTTCCCGTTTTTGTAAGCAAGATATTTTCCAAGGTACGGAATAATGCCCAACGGGTTGTATTGACTGCGGCTGCATCTTTTAATGGCTGTTTAGCTTGACGCTTTATTTTTTCCAACCTAGATGCATCTTTTTTAAGGAACTCGTCTACAGATTTGGTTCCCTTTTTGAGATTGCATCGTTCGCATGACAAAGTTAGGTTGCTAACTCGATTGCTACCACCTTTGGCGCGTGGATAAATATGTTCTATTTGCAGTGGGACACCTTCTTTATCGCAATAAGCACACTTGCGTCCCCATTTTTCGAGTAGGTATTCCCGCACCTCATAGCCAGCAAGTTCGCCCTGTTGATACTCGACACCATCAATTTCTGGGTTTTGCATCTTTTGGGTATCGAACTTGACTAGTTCCATAGTTATTTGAGTTATTGGGGCATAACGACAAAGCCGTTTAATCCAAGTTTCAGTCGTCAAAACACGGTGCATCAAAGATGGTGCTAACCATCCTTCTTTGCGTTTACGATTATTGAATCGTGGTTGGCGATACCGAGTTTTATGGTTACGACGGCTACGACGGAGTGAGCGTCTTGCCTCTAATGCGTTTTTTATTTGCCAACCTCGGTGTTCTAATTCAGCAGACCATATAACATTTTCTCCATCTAAAACGGCAATCCCAGTAACCTTGGAGCCAGGGTCTAGCTTGACGGTTAACAGCTTTAGTTGGGGCTGAGGAACAGCGTGTTTAAGTATCAACGTAAACGGATACATCCTGAATACAGCAGCTTTTTGTTTAGTCAACAATTCTCTAGCTCTTCTTGGGGTAATGGGATTGAGAGGTTGTTTGTTGGTATCTAAAACAAATACGTAATTTTGCATTTCTGCAACTCAATAGAGTAATGTTTGCTGAGTCCCAAAGGGACACGCTTCGCGAACGACTTTGTTTAGAGTCGGTGAGGCAGTGCGGTCTTGGGGTCTCCCCAAGTAGAGCAACTGCCCAACCCCGAAGGGGTACTATCCAAGCGACACTGGTTTATTCTCCGTAAGCCTGTTTAATCGCTTGGTTCTAGAGCTTGGAACTAGCAAGCATCCCAAGGTAGGAACTTTAACTCTTGCTCTAAACGGATAGTCTGGTCAGGTGAAGTTAGAGCGCAAGCCCCCCCCTTCTAGGGGTGGGGTTTGCTTCTAACTAGAGAACCCTGACTGTCTTAATTGTTCTTGCCATATCAATGCATCAAAAATATCATATTTTCGCGTGGATTATGCCATCCCTCCCTGTAAAGATACTATTAAAAACTAGTCCGAGAAACCGGGTTTCTCTGAATAGAACACCCAAAATTTTCATATTCAGTCGAGAAGAAACCCGGTTTCTTAAGATCCTCTTAGACTTTAAATTTCTCAGTAATCCGCTTCATAGCTTCTTCCACATTTTCCCGACTGTTAAACGCGGAAATGCGGAAGTAACCTTCACCCGCAGCACCAAAACCAGAACCGGGTGTTCCCACCACATTACAGGTTTGCAGCAATTTATCAAAGAAATCCCAACTTGATAAACCATTGGGTGTCTTCACCCAAACATAAGGTGCATTTACACCTCCATACACCTGCAATCCTGCTGCTGTGAGTTTTTCCCGGATAATTTTAGCGTTTTCCAGGTAGAAACTGACTAAGGCTTTAGTTTGTGCTTGTCCTGACTCAGAGTAAACCGCTTGGGCACCCCGTTGGACAATGTAGGAAACGCCGTTAAATTTGGTAGACTGGCGACGATTCCACAATTTCCACAATTCTACATCAGAACCATCACTGGCTTTGGCTGTCAGGTTTTTGGGGACAACTGTTAACGCGCAACGGGTTCCCGTAAATCCAGCATTTTTAGAGAAGGAACGAAACTCAATCGCGCAATCTCTAGCACCTTCAATTTCATAAATAGAATGGGGAAGGCTAGAATCGGTAATAAATGCCTCGTAAGCTGCATCAAAGAAAATTATCGAGCCATTATCTTTAGCGTAATCTACCCAGGATTTCAGATATTCTTTAGTCGCAGTAGCTCCTGTGGGATTATTAGGGAAACACAGGTAAATTAAATCAACCTTCTGTGCCGGAATTGCCGCAGTAAAATTATTTTCAGCAGTAATTGGTAAATATACTAAGCCTTCAAATTCCCCTTTATCGTTAGCTTCTCCTGTATGTCCTGCCATAACGTTGGTGTCTACATACACAGGATAAACGGGATCGGTAACGGCAATGGTGTTATTTTTGCCAAAAATGTCGAGAATGTTACCCGTATCGCACTTAGAACCATCAGAGATAAAGATTTCCGAAGCATCAATATCACATCCCCGTGCTTGGAAATCGTGAGCAGCAATTTTTTCCCTTAACCAAGGATAACCTTGTTCCGGACCATAACCTTTGAAAGTTGAGCGATCGCCCATTTCTTCGGTAGCTTTAATCATCGCTATGCGGCAAGCTTCCGGTAATGGTTCGGTGACATCCCCAATTCCCAGTTTAATAATTTTCGCATCGGGATTACCTTGTGCAAAAGCATTAACTCGACGAGCAATTTCGGGAAAAAGGTAACCAGCTTTGAGCTTGAGGTAGTTATCGTTAATCGTTGCCATAGTACACTGCTACAAACGCCATACATAAGTAAACAGCTTACTGCGAACTGGCGTTAAGAGTTAAGGATTGGCATTTTATAAAGGTTGATTAAATTATGGCAATTTCTCAGGAACAAGCAAAGAAGTTGTTGGAGGACGTAATATTTACGGGGGATGGGGCTGATGAATGGGTGCAGGATGTTTGGGGACTCAGTTCTACCTTGGGAGAAAGTGCAGCCAGTTTAGTAGATGTTTTCCACATTATGTTGTCGGTGTTAAGTGAAGCGCAGTTGGAGAAATTGCTGCGACAGGTTTACGAACAACATGAAGATGCGATCGCACAGTCAAAAATGTGGGAAAGTTGGCAGGATTTATTTTGAGGACCACAGAACTGCTTAGGATAAAAGTGTGGGAAAAGATGAAGGGTATTATCCAGAATTTAAATTATGCAAAACAATTCTGAATAATTACCCTGTATGGAATAGTTCTGTGAGAAAAATTATATATAATATTTTTGTACTATACATGAAAATATATACCCATGAATTCAAGCTTATGTTACACATTTTTGTTAACTAATCCTGCTCGACAAATTACATACTACGCACTTAACAAATTGGGAGAAGGAGGTTTTGGCTCAGTTTGGAACGGGGTTACAGATGCTCGAGTTCCAATAGCAATTAAGATAATCAAGCCAAGTTCTGATCCAGCTAGAGATTTTCTCAATTGGCTCAACGAGCAAAATATCCTTCTTCAGTGCCTCGATCACCCACATATTGTTGATTGTTACGATCAATTTGTTTGTGATGATGGCAGCCTTGTAATCATCATGGAGAAGGCAGAGGGAAGCCTAGATAATTTTCTGAAATTGAATGGACCTTGTGACCCAACACTTATTTGCTCAATTGGAATTCAACTATGTTTAGCTTTAAAACACATTCATGACCTTCAACTAATTCATCGAGATTTAACTTTGCGCAATATTCTCTGGTTTTCTGATGGTCGTTTCAAAATTGCTGACTTTGGAATTTCTAAGCAAACTGCACCACCAGAAGAGTTGGCAAGAACCTTTATTGGATTTAAAAATGCAATTCCTCCAGAACTACTGAATTTTGGTTACTCAACTTATCAATCTGACATTTATCAGCTTGGTCTTGTACTACTTACACTTTTAACAGGTAGCGACCCAATTCCCCTAAATGCATCTAGAGAAAAAACTTATCAGATGATCAATGATGGAGTCCCACGTCAAATAGCTGAGTCATTAATCTCTAATTTTGGTTGTGGCAGATTAGCAAAGATAATTTCAATTATGCTCAGAAGGCGTGATTGCTGGCGTTATAAAGATGTATCAGAAGTACAAATTGATTTACTGTTAGGAGTTTAGCCGAACACAAGCTATAGAGAGAGTAAAAAACCGGTTAGTACATCGGCAGAAGCATCCATTACCTCCACCAAGCTTTTCAGATAACTGAGTATTCAAACCGATTGTGTTTACTTTACCGCCGAATAGAAAGCAGTAATATCTGAGTCCTAAATCATTTGTGAGAGTGCGAGACAGGAAGAAAATGTGAAACTAAGCTACACTTCGTGAGAGCCTTTGTTAGCAGTTAACTTTGGTTCAAAATCTCAATTTATCCGGCAATTATGCAATCGCAAAAACCTTAGTTTTGAGATGAACATGGGGTTTCACTTCAATCCACAATCTGGCACCGCTACTTAAAGGATGATCGGGTCGATAAACTAATCGACAATGACCATTTATTTCTACTTCATGGCAATATTCGGGTTTTCTGCTTCCTCTTTTAACTACAATTACTCCTTCATTTTTTTCCTTATTTGCTTGGTTTCCAACAACTCTTTGACGAATCACATGGATATAAGTAAGAGCAGCTTGAACTTTTTTTCTCCAAGTTCCCTTAGGACCTCTAGAGCCAGGGATTATTTTAGGCATTCCGTTGAACAAAGGAATTTTCCAAGTCCGACCTTCTTTTTTTGCCCCTTCAACTCGTCCAGCAGCTAAGAGTTGTCTGACTCTTTGACAGCAAATATCCAGTAAAGAAGCAGCTTCAGTTGTACCAACAGTTTTACTCATGCTACTCATCAAAAAAACTCTAGCGCTATAGTTATTCCTCAAATATAGCACCAGACTTACTTTGGTGCGAAAAAAATATTTTTCTGATGCTGTTTGCATCAATATTTTCCAATAGACTAGAAAAGCTTTGCTAACCCAACAAGAGTTCAGAATCAGACATGATCAAAACTTTCAATTGCCGGAAATCCTTCGGCATCAAAGGAATGATTTCCCTCACGCATGGAAAAGAGGGTTTGCATTCCTGCTTGTTGTGCAGCTTTCAACTCGGCGGTAACGTCAGAAATAAATAAAATTTTTTCTGGTGTAGTCCCAATGGCGTCAGCAATCTTGATATAGCTTTGTGCTTCCCGTTTCGCACCAGTTTGGGTGTCAAAATAACCACTGATAAATTCTGTTAAATCTCCCGCTTCGCTGTAACGAAATAGAAGTTGTTGCGCCTGTACACTTCCGGATGAAAAGATGTACAATTGTTTCCCAGCTTCTGTCCAACGTGCAAAGGCTGGTTTCACATCTGGAAATACCTGCGATCGCAAACTCCCGTCTTTATATCCCTGATTCCAAATTTTACCTTGCAATGATTTTAAACCAGTCGATTTACGGTCAATAGCAATCAGGTGATGGATGTAAGGTACAGCCCCCCTTGCTTCTGTTCCCTGCCAATCTGGAACTGATAAACCCTGAGCGATATCATTTTCATATTCTTGCCTCAACCATTGCAAATCTTGCTGTACCTGTACATCCTGTGCGTGAGTCGCCAGAAAATCCCTGACGCGATCGCGAGCAAAAGGAAATAAGACCCCAAATACGTAGTCTACTGGGGTAGTAGTACCTTCAATATCTAACAAGATAACTTCTGCCTGGTGAGAATAAGTCATAGGAACAGCAAGGGTAAATGAACTCCACATCTAGGAAAGCATATTAGATTTTCAGTCTAGTAACACGTCTTAAATCCAAAATCTCAAATTCGGTGAAGAAAAATATCAAACTAAATGTTAACCTTGAGAGCGCCTAATTCTCTGTTTCCCCTAGACTATTGATAACAATGGTTTGCAAACGGTTATAAGGTGGACTGTGACTGAAACAAACAATTCAATCTCTACCCTTCAAGATTTTTCCCGGCGGGAGTTGCGGGATTTAGTGCGACAACAATTGCAAATGCTGCTAGAAGCGGAAGACTTACAGGGTGCAAAAGCAATTTTAGTACCCGTACAGCCTGTAGATATTGCGGAAGCGATTGAGGGTTTACCGGAAACAATGCACGCTTTAGCATTTCGCTTGCTTTCCAAAGCGGAGGCGATTGAGGTTTATGAGTATCTCGATTCCAGTATTCAGCAAAGACTAATTGAGGAATTGCGCAGTCAGGAAGTGCTGGATCTTGTGGATAGAATGTCACCAGATGACCGAGCCAAGTTGTTTGATGAATTACCGGCAAAAATTGTCAATCGCTTGTTAGAACAACTCAGTCCCACGGAACGACGAGCTACAGACCAACTCTTGGGTTATGAAGCTGATACTGCTGGGCGAATTATGACCCCAGAGTTAATATCCCTCAAAGAGAATTTGACTGTAGCTCAGGCTTTAGAGAGAATTCGTAGCTTAGCTAATGCCAGTGAGATTATTTATTACTTATATATTACAGATAACGCCCGTCGCTTAACTGGAATTGTATCCCTACGAGATTTAGTCACCTCTCAACCAGAAGTGAAAATGAGCGATATTATGACCCGTGAGGTGGTATTTGTCTACACCGATACTGACCAAGAAGAAGTTGCTAGATTAATTCAAAGATATGACTTTTTAGCGGTTCCTGTGGTGGATAGGGAGCAAAGATTGGTAGGTATTGTCACCGTTGATGATGTGATTGACATCTTAGAGATGGAAACAACTGAAGATATCTATGCTTTGGGTGGTGGTGTACAATCGGGGGGTGACAATTATTTCCAGATGAATTTGTTCCAAGTTGCTCGCAAACGGGTAGTATGGCTATTAGTATTACTGGTAACAAATACTGTCACGGGAACAATCATTAAGTCAGAAGAAGGTATCTTACAAAAAGTAGTCACCCTGGCAGCATTTATCCCCTTATTAACAGGTACTGGGGGAAATGTTGGTGCCCAATCTTCTACAGTGGTAATTAGGGGAATGAATACCGATGAAATTCGCTCCCTGGGCACATTACAGGTAATTGGACGAGAAGCAATAGCCGGGGCTTTATTAGGAGGAATATTAGGGTCGATCGCTACGGTTTGGGCTTTCTTATTACAAGGTAATTTAGAAGTGGCGATCGCTGTTGGAAGTAGTCTGGTAGCTATTTCTATTTTGGCTTCTGTCTCCGGTTCTGCATTACCGTTTTTGTTTCGTTTATTGAAGTTAGATCCAGCATTGATGTCAGCGCCATTTATTACTACGGCAGTTGATGTACTTGGTGTTTTGATTTACTTCAATTTAGCACGGGCAATATTAAAGCTGTGATGAGGTATCTGGGGCAATAATTTCACCAGCACCTAATTCTAGTATCATGTCATTTCTCAGTAATCAATTCTACCCTTTCACTTGTAAATTCATTTGTTCGCAAGCCTTTTGTAATTCTTGGGCAAAGTTTTTGATATCTTCTTCATAACCACATTGGTAAGCAGCAGTTTTAATTCCATGTTTTGCATTTGCTCTCGCACAGTCTACTAATTCGGTGCCATACAATGGTGTCGGGGATGTCATAACAATTCAAAATTCAAAATACCCTATGGGAAGCGCAAAGCGCTACAAAATTCAAAATTGAAGACCCTACGGATAAATCCAGGGACTTGAATAATGGTGCTTTGCTTTTTTATTTTATGGTTGCTAGTTGGTGCTAATTGGTGAAACTATTACCCATTACTCTATTATCCATTACCCATTACCTATTACCATTTATTTAAAGACCCCGTCCTTAAGAACGGGGACTCAGATATCTTCAAAAAAATCAAACAATATCAACATTGCGCAATAAAACTCAGCAATCAAAAGTAAAAAATGTGAGTATAGCTGAGAAAATCAAGACAAATTTGTGAATTTAGCAATAGGTAATAGATAATTTAAAGACCCCGTCCTTAAGGACGGGGACTCAGCAGCCATAGTTAGGAGTAAGTAGCTGTCCATAAATTACAACACACAACAGAAAACAAAAAAGTTCACAATAAAAAAAATTAGGTAATAGACATTTTGGCGTTGGTTGGTATATACCAGATTAAAACTATGGGTTTAAAAAGCCAGGGAGGAAAAATAATATGCAAATCTTGAATTTTTCAGACTTAAAACAGGTTGATACATTTAGAGAACTACAGTTAACTTTACGCGATCGCTGGCAAAGTGTTGAAGAATCTGCCTACAGCGATGTTGATATTCTAGTTATACCCTCCTTGAGCATTGACCAACGGGAACTGAAAAAAATAGAAGGCTGCGAACATTACGAAGAACGCTTGCTATTTGCCTTAATTCGTCTGTGGAATCCGCGTAATAGACTAATTTACGTTACTTCTGTACCCCTACATCCCAGTATCATCGATTATTATCTACAATTGTTGCCAGGAATCCCTTTTTCTCACGCTCGCAATCGTTTGCTACTTCTTTCTACTTACGACTCCTCCCTTAAACCCCTAAGTCAAAAAATCTTAGAACGTCCCCGATTGCTAAATCGCATTCGCCAAGCTTTAAGAATAGACAAATCTTTTATGATATGTTACAATTCCACAGATTTAGAAGCAGAATTATCCGTAAAATTAGGGGTTCCTCTGTATGCTGCTGCTCCAGATTTGCAGATATGGGGAACAAAAAGTGGTAGTAGGCAAATATTTGCAGAGAGTGGAGTAGCCCATCCCGATGGTAGCGAAAGGGTGTGGAATCACCAAGATTTGGCAGCAGCAGCGGCTGATTTGTGGTCACGTCAGCCAACATTAAAACGGATGGTGGTGAAACTGAATGAAGGGGTTTCTGGGGAAGGAAATGCGGTGCTGGATTTAAGACCGATTGCAGATTTAGCACCTCCTGGGGGTTCTCACGAGCAAAGGATAGCAGCAATTAGCGATCGCTTTGTAACTATGAGTTTTCAAGCAGCACAGGAGACTTGGGAGAATTTTTCTGGACGGATTGTGGAATTGGGAGCGATTGTAGAGGCGTTTGTGGAAGGAGAAATTAAGCGATCGCCCAGCGTTCAAGGAAGAATTACACCCCTGGGAGACGTGGAAATCCTCTCCACCCATGACCAAATTTTGGGGGGTCCAGACGGTCAAATTTATCTTGGTTGTCGATTTCCCGCTGATGAATCCTATAGGTTACAGTTGCAGGAATTAGGGATAAAAATTGGCAAAAAATTGGCAGAAAAAGGTGCATTAGAGAGGTATGGGGTAGACTTTATTACTGTTAAAAAAGAAAATGGCGAGTGGGATATTCAAGCGATTGAAATTAACCTGCGTAAGGGTGGGACTACCCATCCATTTATGACATTAAAATTATTAACTAATGGACGCTATGACCTGGAAACGGGTTTATTTTACAGTCAGCAGGGACGTCCTAAATATTATATTGCTACCGATAACTTGCAAAAAGAACATTATCATGGATTACTTCCCAATGATTTGATGGATATTATTGCCCATCACAGGTTACACTTTGACACAGGAACCGAGACAGGGACAGTATTTCATTTAATGGGTTGTTTATCTCAATTTGGTAAATTAGGATTAACCAGCATTGGTGATTCTCCCCAGGAAGCAGAGGAAATTTATAATAAGGTTTCTCAAGTTTTGGACAGAGAAACTCTTAATTACGACGATGGTTTCTCTTCATTTGAGAATCTGACATTTCCCATGTCATGGGATGGCGACAGTTATTAAAAGTTGACACTCCCCGGATTGGAAATTCGGGGATTATTTCGGAACTAGGCTAAATATTCCGAAATATCCTCAAACAGGTTTAACTGTTTAGCCGGAGAATAAATTCACGGGGTTTTCAGTATATTCCTTATAAGATTGGGGAAATATTTTGCTGGTGATGAGAGATTACTAGAATTAATTCCCCAATAATTTACTCAAGTCGGAGAATTAGTACTTAATTGGGTTTTGATTATCAGCCTGGGATTTGAATTACAGGTAGAATGTCGGGTACCCTTACCGTTTAATTTGCTTAGGAAATTGAGGGACTAATAAAGATTGTTCTAATTCACCTTGTTGATTATAGAATTTCATTTCACCTTGTTCATTACATAACCATACTTCTATAGCTTTAGCTTCTAAATACAATTTTTGTTTAAATTCCATTGACTCTAAACTGTTACCACTAGATTTAACTTCTATACATATTTCTGGTGCAATCGATGCTGATACTTCATCTTCAATTTGAGTAAATCGTTTCTCTGAACACCAAACAACATCAGCAACTTTAACCCCATCTGATGTGTTTATGGCACATTCTGGCATCACTTCTCCTGTATTCAATAAAGATTCTAATAAACGTTGGATTCTCCCTTGGTAAAAAGAATGTTTAATTTTTACGGGACTCATTACAATTTGACCCCATTTATTTAATTCGATTTTGAAGGGTAAATCTTGTAAATCTTTATGTTCACAAACTTCTTCCCATCTCATAATTAATATTTGACAATAACAAAAGAAAGATTGATTTAATTTTAACGTGAGTTCAATAGCGATGGCACTCTAGTACAGCGTCAAGGTTTATTTGAGGGATATTTTTTCCAAGTCTAGTCCCAATCCGTCAATTCAAAGTTGACAGACTACTAGTGGTTTGTCCCATAAAATATGATGGGGTTTCCATCACACCCACCTGGGACTATAAGTCCCAGTCTAATAGTCAAAGTCATATAAATATGACTATAAAACTA
>JAAUYH010113599.1_pt1 | contig 47892 bp, 38 predicted proteins | sample 7278061 | NCBI WGS metagenome assembly JAAUYH01 (sample SAMN14350203, study PRJNA611818) | marine sediment metagenome | isolation source: surface marine sediment (0.6m) | place: French Polynesia: Moorea | collected 2018-08
CAATCGGCACTCTGGTACTGACCGGATGTAATGTACTGTCCGAATGATTCACACCACACAATGACGGTGTTATAGCTGGACGGTTCGACCCCCGCCGGCACGGAAACAATGAAATTCTCGAAGGTCTTGACGTCGCCGACCTGCACCCTTGTAGATTTCAACCGATTGAAATCCGCTTCCGTCTCGACAAACTCCGGCGACAGGTACAGGCGGTAGTCCGGCCCGGGCGCAAGCCTGCCCATGAGAGTAATCGCCGTATCGCTAATGGAGACATCGCCTTCTCCCCAGTGCAGCGCATCACTGTCCTTGCGATCGCGAGAAAATGTGGCTGTGAATTCGCTGCCCTGCGCCACTTGCGAGACTGCGGATGCATCGGGCGCCGGCGGCGCGATCAGAATCGGTAGCGCGTAGATGCCGATGGCGAATCCCAGTCCAAGCGCGACCAGGTGCGTTATCGTAAGAGCGGCTGCTTTCTTGATATTCATTCTTTTGACGCCCAGTCTGGAGACCAAGGCCAGATCCTAACGTACTGACATATGACTGTGCGAATGCCACGCGCCTGCTGGCCCGACAGGCGTGCGAAAAAAAGCGTCGCCCAGTAATGACAGCGCTGTCAGCTTTTGGCATAATGATAGAGAAATATCGTCATAAAGTTGCCGGAGAAACAGCTAACGATGGAATCTTACCCACGACTATCCGAAATGGGCGTAACTCATCCAGAGCAGATTGCCGGCTATTCGCTGAGCAGCCTGGATTACGTCGATTTCCTGCGGGTCGACTACAAGCGCCCCAGGAATTCCGTACTGCCCGTATGCCGGACGTATCGGTTTCCCCGGCGACAAAGTTCTCCAGGCGGCAAATCGGTGATGACCACCGACCCGGCACTCAAGGAAGCGGTCGCTGAGCTCAAAGACATCGTGGAAGCGAGCACGGATAAGCACGAAGTTGCCAACGCGATGCGCGAGGAAATCCAGCGCCTTCAGGAAGAAATCGACATGCGCACCGAGGAATTGAAATCCCTGGTCGACAGCCTGGAAGCCGGTTAGCAGGAGGACCAGATCATGGTGAGAATGGCAAAAATTGCGTGTACTGCACTGCTCAGTCTCCTGATTGGCATCGGTCCCCAGCTCGCTCTCGCGGAGGACCATAATCTCCTCAAAGATTCGAGCTTCGAGGAACAGCTGCCCGGCAAAGAGGGCGGCTGGAGGCTGTTCGAGGAGAGCCTGTTCTCCGCAGACCAGGCGCGCAGTGGCAGTCAGTCCATGTTCAATGGAGGCTTCAGCCGGACCGTCGCCTATCATCCGTTCTTCGTCGGCGCCGTGTCAGGCAGCTACCAGGAGTTTGCAGCCGAACCAGGTTCTCGCTGGCGCCTGACCGGATATGGACTCATGGCTGCGCCGCTCAAAGGCACACCTGCACTCGGTATCGTTCAGATCTCGTTCTTCGATGCGAATGGCAAGGATCTCGGAACCGTTGAAACGGCCGATAGTGCGACAAAAGCCAAGACCTCGAACGAGGTCAATAGCCAGTCGCCGGTCGGCGAGTGGGTATTCCTCGACACCGGAACAGCGACCGCCCCGCCAGGAACGGCCGTCGTACATGCATTCACGATTTACGTGGATTTCTCAGGCGCCAATACTGCCCAGGGTGTGTATTTCGACGATCTGCAGCTCTGCACGGCAGAAAATCTGAGCCGCTGCGGCCCATAACCAGCCGGACCGTCAGTTATTCGCTAAACTACCCGGTACAGGACGACTTTCGCAGTCCTGAAACGTTTGGGTGGTAGAAAATAGCAATGACGATCAATAAACGGTATTTCAAAACCAAGCCGCACTGCGCGGTCACGTTCCGTTTGCCGAAGAGCGACGCGGGCAACGCGGCAAAGGCGACCGTCGTCGGCGAATTCAATGAATGGCAGACTGCAGCAACGCCAATGACGCGGCTCAAGGACGGCAGTTTCAAGGCGACGATCGATCTGGAACCAGGCCGAGAGTACCAGTTCAGGTACCTGCTGGATGATGACCGGTGGATGAACGATGCCGAGGCAGAGGCATTCGTGCCGACCGAGTTCTACGACGCCGAGAATTCGGTAGTTCGCGTCTAGGGATCCACCTGCCAGACAGGATCCCAGGACTCGACCTCGTATTGATCCGTCACCGGAAAGCCCGGCGGCCGCAGATCCTCGAGTCGACTGTCGAACTGGATTCTCGTGTGATACCGCGGTTCGGTTGCGGAAATAGACCCGGCACTGAGACTGCCGAACACGTATAGCAGCGCGTCATCTTTATAGCGAAAACGGCGCACATTGAAGCGGCGCTTTGCGTAGATCGCCGCATGGATCAGCAGATCTCCCGTGCCGGTTATTTCGGGCGACGCGATTTCGACGTTCTTGTCCGACACCAACCCAATGTAGTCATCGGCATCCTGCGAGTCCCCCGGGTGCTGCGCATAGACGAGGTCGTCCTCGATGACTATGCGTTCCGGCGAATAAACGAGCACTTTGCCATTGACGGTGCCTTTGACGTGCAGCTCTGCCCTGTCTCCGGCGAGCAGGTAAGTCGTCGCTTCCGACAAAACGCCCGTCTGACCGGGTGAATTGCCGTCAATGCTCTGCCAGGCGAACGTCCCGTCTGCATGGAATATGACGCGAGTATCTTCTGCGAACCGGTGTACCTGGTCCTCGGCAAGATCCGCTTCATCAGGGAACGGTAAGAAGTGTTTTGGCAACCCGATCCGCCTGACGCCGGTCTGCAGTCCGCCGGCAAACACGTGATCGCGGACTTCGCTCCCCCGCCGCCTCGTGTAATTGATGCGGCGTGACGTCGTCGTCACCTTGCCATTGAACTTCGGTTGCACCGACCGATCGTAGGCGACGAAGATCGGCGAGTTGGAATGAAACCGACCGTTCAATTCGTCGTCGTAAATTTCGACGGTCGGGTCCCATCGATTCACGAACTGCGCATAGTTCGAAAACGCAAGTCGCCTGAACTGCACCTCGGATGACAGTCGCTGACCATCCTGCTCTGTGCTGATATCGACGAGCACGCGGTCAATGCCCATATCGTCATCGGCCGGCAACTCGGTGAACCGGGCCACGTAATCCTGGCCTTCCTCGGTCCAGCTCAGCTCGGACGTTGTGTCCGGCATCTCGCGAAGCTCGTCGGTCCACTCCAGCATCTTGCGATTGAGCATCTCCGCCTGAGATGACGATATTGCAGCCTGCGCGCTAACGGGCTGCACGGTCTTCGGAGGCTGCACGACAGCAATTTGCCGTTTCGATGCCGTCGTCGTGATGAATTCCAGTGCCGCTACCTTCGAATCCACGCTCGTTACCGGTTGCACGATGGTGGGCGGCGATGCAGCTGGCTCCACCGCCTCCACGAGCTTCGGCGCTGCGCTCTCGTCCGACGATATCTCAGAAGTCGTGTCGGCGGCCTCCCCGGCTGCCTCCGAGGGCTCAATGTTGATGACCAGGGGCGTGGTAACAATCGAAGGCTCGGTCCTGCCGCGCAGCAGGTCGTCTGCGATCAGGAATGCCAGCAGGTGAATGGCAAACGAATAGAATATGGCTATTGATATTGGTCTCGGCATCAGCACCAATCACTTGAACGTCGTCGGCGTCTCCTTCAGCTCTGGCCTCACGATACCATGAAATTTCGAATTTCCGCGATCTCAGGCCCGCGCGGGCAATGCGACGCGGAATAATCGCGTGTACAGCACCGGCACGACGAGGAGAGTCAGCGCGGTTGCGAATGCCAGGCCGAATATGATTGTAATGGCCATTGGCATGAACATCGCTGTACCGCCCCAGAGCAATGGCGTCATACCCAGAACGGTCGTAGCCGTTGTGAGCAGGATCGGCCGCAGGCGCTGTTGGGCTGCGTAGAACACGGCCTCGGACGGTGATCGCCCGAACTCGTTGATCTCGATCGCGATACGGTCGAGCAAGACTATCGCATTGTTGATGATGATCCCCGACAGCGAAATCAGCCCGAGAATCGTAAAGAACCCGAAAGTCGAGTTCGCGACGAGCAGACCGAAGGTAACACCGATCAATCCGAGCGGGATCGTGGTCAGGATGATGATCGGACGGCGAATCGAGTTGAACTGCGCGACCAGCAACAGCAGTATCAGCATGCCGGCCGTTGGCAGCTCTGCCGCGATCGAGGCATTCGCCTCGCCCGACTCTTCGGTCTCGCCGCCAATCTCGTACTCGTGGCCGATCGGCCATCGTGCCTGCGCCTGTTCGAGCCACGGATTCAGGTCGGCCGCGACGTCTGCGGCAGTTGCGCTCGGAAACAGCTGGACGTTCAGCGACAGCGTACGCTCGCGATCGCGCCGCTGGATGATGCCGGGTTCGAAATCGAGCACCGCGTCAGCCACTTGCTTTAGCGGCACATTCTGGCCCGTGCTTTGCGAGAACACGGTCAGCCCTTCGAGCTTGCTGACGTCCTGCCGATAAGCGGCCGTCGTGCGCAGGGTTACGGGAATGATCTCGTCGCCTTCGCGGTACTGCGTCAGGTCGATACCGGTCAGGCTTGCTTGCAGCGAATAAGCGACGTCCTCGCTGGTCACGCCTGCTCGTCTCGCAAGCTCCTGGTTGACGCGGATCTTGAGCTTCTTCGTCTGCAGCCCCCAGGTATTCTTGACGTCGGAAACACCCGGCAGTTCGTACAGGTAATCGGTGACCTCGTCCGCCATGCGGTACAAGGTGTCGAAGTCGAATCCGGAAAGCCGCACGATGATCGGGTAATCAACCGGTGGACCGTTCTCGAGGCGTTTTACCTGCGCGGCGAGGTCGGGGTGGTTGGAGCGCACGAACTGCTCAATGCCGCTCATTACTTCCTCGACCTTCCTGCCGTCAAAGGTATTCGCGATGAGGAAGGTATTGGCAGGATTCGGATTCGGCGGGTTGAGACTGAGCATGAATCGCGGCCCACCGTCACCGATGAAAGTCAACCAGTTGCGTAGCTGACTGCCGTCCGCACCGTAGAACTGTTCACCAACGAAGTTGTCGACGCTGTCGATAACCGCCTGGCTGGTCTCGATCGACGTTCCGAGCGGCATCTCGAGCTTGGCCGTGAAGATCGGGTCCTCGGACGGCGCAATGAACTCCTGGCGGACCAGCCCCATACCGTAGATTGCCAGCACGAACAGCGCCAGGGTGAGCGCCAGGAACCGGTACGGATTGTAAACCGCCAGTGTCAGCAGGCGACGATAGACGCCATACCACCGTCCCTCGAAAGCTTCATCCCTCGATCCCTGCACATTGTCGACGCGTAAGGCAACCGTAGTCAGCATCGGTATGAACGTCATCGCGATCAGCCACGAAATGATGAGCGTAATCGCGACGACATAGAAGATATCCGATGTGTACTCGCCGACGGCGGATTTCGCCATCGCAATCGGCATGAAAGCCAGGGCCGTCGTCAACGACGAGATCAACAGCGGCGCCGCAAGCTCTTTGCCCGACTCGATGGCGGCCTCGACCGCACCGGTGCCTTGTTCACGCTTGACGAGAATCGACTCGGTCATGACGATCGCATTGTCGACCAACAGGCCCAGCGAGATGATCAGCGCCGTCAGCGAAATCTGGTTGATCGTAATGTCGAAGACCTGCATCGCGAAGAACGTCGAGATGATCGTGGTCGGAATCAGCGCGCCCACGACGAGACCGGTGCGCAGGCCCAGGAATGCGATCATCACGACAATCACGATGCCGACGGCCTGCATGAGGTTGTTGGTAAAGGTATCGACGTTTTCCCTGACGAGATCGGCCTGGAAGAACACTTTCTCGATGTTTACGCCCCACGGGTAACGCGCAATGAGCTCCGGCATGAGTTCGTTGAGGCGGTCACCGAGCTTCAGAATATCGCCACCTTCGCGCATTGAGATGGCAAGGGCGAGTGCCGGCTCACCGTTTACGCGCGCAACGCTTGCAGGCGGATCCTTGTAGCCGCGATAAATATCTGCGATGTCTTCCAGGTAGACGAGCGCCCCGCCCGGCAGCTGGATGACGCTGCGCCTCAGATCCTGCAGCGATTCATAATTGCCGGTCGGCTCCAGTGCGATGCGTTCGCGACCGCTGATGACGTCGCCGCCCGACGAAACGATATTGGCGGAGGCCAGCGTCACTGCAAGCTGTTGCGGCGAAAGTCCGAACTCGGACAAGCGAGAGTTGTTGTACTCGACGAAGATGACTTCCTGCTGCGCGCCATGGATGTCGACCTTCGCGATATCCGGTTCCTTGAGCAAGACGTCCCTGAGCTCTTCGGCTACCTCCTCGAGCTCGGCGTAGCTGAAACCATCGCCGGTCAACGTGTACACACTGCCGAAGACGTCGCCGAATTCATCGTTGACCACGGGCACGCTCGTGCCCTGCGGCAGGTCGTCGACGACGGTTTCCACCTTGCGGCGGAGATCGTCGAAAATCGGCCGCATGATCTTGTAACTCTCCTTGAAATTGACGGTGATGATCGAGATGCCGGTCCGGGATTCACTGACGATGTTGTCAATCTCCGGCATTTCCTGGACTTTCTTCTCGATCTTGTCGGTGACCAGTTCCTCGACGCGCTGCGGACTCGCGCCGGGGAATCGCGTCGTAATGACCGCCGTGCGGATCGTGAAGCCCGGGTCCTGCGCCTTGGGGATACTCTGAAAAGCGAACATGCCAGCTAGCACCGCCAGGACGATGATTGTGATCGTGATGCGATTCTGGCTGATCGCGAGACGCGTCAGGGACATGACTGCGCGTCGACCGTTACTGGACCAGCACGCGCTGGCCGGGCCGGATGACGGAGACACCGGCGATAATGACGTCGTCCCCGGGATTCAACCCGCTTACGACCTCGACGCCTTGCTGCGTCAGTTCTCCGAGCTCGACGGCACGTCGCGTCACCAGAGCTTCACCATTCACCTCGCCGGGCTTCGCGATGTATACGTAGACGCCATCCGGATCGTTGATGATCGCGGCAAGCGGCAGGACGAAAGCGTCCTCGAGTGCTGAAGTGCTGAATTCGAACGTCACGTCGGCGGCAAGGCCCGAGCGCAGTGACTCGTGTTCTTCATTGACGCGCACGACCACGGGAAACACGGCGGCGTTGCCGGCCGTCGATACCTCGGTCACCTCGCCGGTAAAACGCGTTCCATCGATGGCCCCGAAATTGATCGTCGCCGGAGTCGTCTGGTCGACGTACGCGATCAGGCTCTCGGGAACGTCGAACTCGACCTCGAACGCGGTACCGCAGCTGACGACGCCGATCTGCTGTCCGGCCGATACGTTCTCGTTGACCTCGATGTCGACCGACGCCATCGAGCAGTCCTCGGCCGCCGTCAGTCGCGTATACGACAGGTTCAGCCGCGCGATCTCGAGCGCTTTCGTAGCGGCGCGGACCTGTGCCGCTGCTGCCTCTGCTGCGGCGCGCGACGCATCCAGTTCGTTCAGGGACGCGTTGTCGTTAGCATAGAGGCCTTTGGTCCGGTCATAGGTCGACTGCGCGTTACGCTCGCCGGCCTGCGCCTCGACCAGGCTGGCCTGTGCCTGTTCGACCTGTAATGCGAAACTGTCGGAATCCAGCTCTGCGATTAGTTCGCCCGCTTTCAGGCGCTGACCGATTTGTACGGGCAGGTTCGTAACCGTACCGGTCACCTTGAAGCTGAGTCGCGACTCCCGCGTCGATTTCAAGGAGCCGCTGAAAGTCCGGTTGCGGCTCGAGACATTGTCCGCAATCGTCAGGTAACGGACCGGCCGCAACAACTCCTCTTCCACGTCGGGTGCCGAGTCGCACGCAACAACAGGCAATGCCATCATAAGGACGATCAGGCGCATTGGCAGTCTCATCGGGGCGGTCTCCGCAGATTGTCTCGTAGCTCGGTTGCAAGGGCTGCGCGCTCGTCAGGGCCCAGCATGAAATCGAAATCGCCCGCCGCTCGTTGCAACGCCATGATCGTCGTGAGGAAACGGTACAGCGAGTTCGCGGCTGCCGCATCCGCGCTGAGGCTCGCATCCTGTGCATCGAGGAGTTCGATAATTGTCACCGCACCACGCGCGTACGCGTCTGCGACGAGCTCGAAGTTGCGGCGCGCCGAATCGGCCGCCGCCTGGGACAGGTCTATGCGTCCGTAATCTGCCGCAGCCGCGTGCAGCTGCTGCCGAATGCGCTCCTCGACCTTTGCCACGGCCGAAACTCTCAGTGCCCGGAGTTGTGAAAATTCGAGGCTCGCGCGCGAGACATCCGCGCGACGGCCTCCGCCGGTGAATAACGGCACTGTCGCCTGCAGCCCGACGCTCCAATCGTTGAGATCCTGCCCGGCCCCGGGACCGGCACCGGTCCCGGACTGTCCGAGGTTGCTCAGGTACTGACCGCCGACGGAGAACTTCGGCAACCACGTCTCTCGCCTGAGACTCTTGAGTTCCCGTTCCTTGGCCCGCAGCTGGGCGTCGATCTGCTGAATCTCGGGGGCCCGGCCGATACCGCGGGCAACGACGATATCGGCGAACAACGCATAGTCGGCCGGACGCGTCACGAGCGAATCGAATTCGCGACGACTGATGACGAATGGCTCATCGAAGCTCGCCTCCCTGAGCGGCAACCGCTCATTCTGTGGCAGATTCAGCACTCGATTGAGCTGGTTCCACGACTGGTCGACGGCGGCCCGCGCGTCGAGGACGCGAATCCGGGCCCGGGCTTGCTCAGCCTCCCAGCGGTAGATATCGGCGGATGACGACGTCCCCAGTTCGACGCGATCTTTCGCGAGGTCGAGGTTCCTGCGCGTCACGACAAGGTTGTTCTCTTCTACCTTGAGTTGCGATCGCGCATTGAGCACTGAGTAGTACGACGTAGCGGCAAGCTGCACGATATCGAGCCGGAATTCGGACAGGCTCGCTTCGCGGGCGACCTGCAGCTGGCGCTGGATCGTGAGGTTTGCCGCCAGTGGATCCGCGTAGATAACCTGCTGAAGTCCCAGGGCGGCGTCTGTCGAGCGCTGCGCAAACAGCCCGGATTCGACGAGTGGCGACTCCTTACGCAGATCGTAGGCTGCGGACGCGTCCAGCTGCGGCAGCAAATCTGCGCGCGCACTGTCGATATCCCGCGCGCCAGCCTCGGTCCCGAACGATTGCGAAACGAGATCCGGGTTCTGACGCAGCGCGCGCTCGGCAACTTCGACGAGGCCGTACTCCTCGCCCGTGACTTCCGGTTCCTCGTTCAACAGCGTCGCAACACTCAGTATGTTGAAGCTGGGCGAGATACCGAGCCGGCGGGCTGTCGCCATGTTGATCGTGTACTGTTTGCGAGCGGTGGCAAAAACCGACTGGTCTTCGGCACGCTCGCCGAGCATCACGGCCTGCATGTTGAGCGCATTGAGCCGTGCCTGTCGCCCGATATCGCGGGTCTCGGAACTGGTCATGAGCAGGCCGGCTTCGACATCGCGTGTTCCGACGAAGCTGTAGCTCGCCAGCCCTCGAGCATTGATAGCCTCGACCATCGCCAGGAAATCGACTTCGGGCATGCGTGGCAGGCCCGATACGAACACCGCATCGATGCCCTCCGGTACGCGATCCACGAGTGAGGGATCTATCCCGTCGTACCGGATCTCGGTGAGCTCGATGCCTCGTTGTTCGCTGACCGCGTTCGCTGAAACTCGAAGCTGAGGTATCGACTCCGACAATTCGGCGTCGATGAACAGCGCGACCTCGTCGACATCGACCAATTCGGAGAGCGCGTCCAGGTCCTCGCCGAAATCGGAGTAAATAATCAGGTAACTAAGGTTCGGAATGCCCGATTTTCCGTCTGTTGGCGGGCTCGCGAGCAAGCCCGGGTCGAGAATCAGGGGGAGGAAGGTTGGTTTCGGAAAGTCTTTGCGCTGCGTGCCTATCTGGCTGGAGATGAAACCCGTGATAAGCACCAGATCGATCTCGGGATCCGCGTACGCGGCCTCAAACGCCGCTTCTATGCTTTGCTGGCTCCACGCGCCGGGAAAATAACGGACGCGGACGTCGAACTCGTTCTCGGTAAGCGCAAGGAACTCGTCGACGTAGATACGCCGAACGTCGGCCAGCCGGTCGCCGTTGCCATCGTTGATGACGGCAACATCAAAGCGTTGCTGAGCATAGACCGGCGTTGCACCAAAAAGGAGCACGAACGCGAAAACGGCAACGAATGAACCAGTGAGTCGGAACGCGGCGTGCAACGAAAGTCTCCAGGAAATAACCGGTCAACGGATTCTAACAATGTGAAATGACTCCGTTAACAGTGCTTAGTCCGTTCGCTGCCCCTTGCGTTCCCTTTTCTCAGTTACGGTATAGACAGGCTCGGATTCCCGATCAAGGACATCGTTCATGAACGTCCGTACAATCGCCGCAGTCGTGTGCCAGGCGAATTCCTTTTTCATGCCGTGACTGGTCTCGAATCCGGGACGGTCGAAGAACCTGTCTGCAACATAGTCAACCTTGCCTGATAGCCGCCACAACTCCTGACCGGAATCGGCATGACTCAGACCGACTTCGAATACGGTGCCGACGATCACCTCTGATCCCTCCCGGTGTGTGCGGTACAAGGGGTCGAGGCGGATGTGCATCATGGCAACCGGTGCAAACGTCTGGCGCTCGGTCTCATTTGCATAAGTGTTTTCGGGATCCACGAAACCTCGGACGACGGCCGCGGAAATACCATTCGACTCGAGTGCAGAGACGAGGCTGTGCTCGAAAGAATGATAGACAACGTGCATCAGGGCCTCATCGACTTCTGTGGTGACAAAGACCCTGTTCAATTCCTCTGGCGGCGCGCCAACCAGCTCCGACGTCACATCGTAGCCGCTCTCACCAAGCGAGAGGAAAATCGGCGCGCCACACGCAAGAACCAGTGCGGACAAGGTGCCAACAAACAGATTTCGAGTTCCCGTACCGGGCTTATCGGCCATCAGGATCATCGCGGCGCTCGCCACCCAGGCGATGACGAATGCAAGAGGCAACACGAACAGTGCAAGGATGAAGAAGAATGCGTGAAGGACAAAGTTATGAAGAACTGCTGTCAAGGGGATCGCGACAGCGCTGGCTCCCGTCAGGATCAGCATGAATCTGAGCTTACCCGTCTCATCGCTGCGTATCGTGAGGATCACAAGTGCAAGGCCCAGCAGGAATAGTGAAACCGCAATAACGAGCATCACGGAACCCGGCACGTAGAAGAGATTGCCCATGACTACAAGGAAGAGCGTTGCGAAGACCGCGGCTATCGCAACGAGTATCCAGTTCCTCATGGCACCACCCTCTTGCTTTTAGATGAGGTCGGGCGCGCCTATCTCCAAGTCGGAAACGTACTTACACGGTCACCTCGGGGTGCGACGGCTGCAAGCCTTTCGATGTAACGCGATAAATGGGCGCCCCCTTGGCAACCATGATGTGTTCGATTTCCTTGAAAACCTTCTCGTAGCGGTAGAACGGCACGCGCGGAAACAGGTGATGGATGGAGTGATAGTTCTGGAACATCCAGAACCATGTAAGCAAGGTTCCGCGCAGGCCGGGAAGCAGGATAGTGGACGTGTCGACGTAGCGCCCCGTATGTTCTTGCGGCCGGTGAACGACGTAGGCGAACAGGTAAAGCAGAACAACTGCGCCGACCAGCCATGCGACGACGAACAGCGCAAAGCCTTCTACCCAAAACCCTGCTGCAATGACCAGTAGCCGAGGTGCGAGCATCGCAAAGACTTCCACGCAAAAGACCAGGTTCTGCCGGGGCGGCGCACTCCTCCAACGGTTCTTACTGTAGTAGCTGAATTGCGCAACCCACGCCTGCAGCGCTGCGCGCATAGCGGCCAGTAAGGAGTTCTGCATCTTCCCGACGTGATAATCCGGATCTGCCGTCTCGTCGTTGGCATAACGGTGATGCGCTACATGCTCAGGACGATGCGCCGTCAGCGGAATCATGACAATCCAGGCGGCCATGTACCCCAGGGTCTTGTTCAGCCAGCGAAGGGACTGCCGAGTGCCGGTGATCGAACCGTGAACGGACTCGTGCAATACCGTGTAACTCAGGTACGTCAGTGCTGCGATCAGGGGCACGGCAACCCAGAGCGACAGTGACCCGGTCAGAGCCAGGACCACCGTGCCGATGTACAAAGCGCCGACTGCTAACGCCAGTACTATGGTGGGCCACGCGACGTCGCCCGTGTACTGCTGAGCAACAGCCGCCGCTTGTCGGTCCAGGTGATCGATCTGACTCATCGCATCTCTCCCCGAGTGAATCTCAATGGAGCACGACTATGAGCGAACGCGCCGGTCCGGATGAGAGCTTGTCCCGCCAAGAGGGTGTCATATTTCGCCATTTAATAGTATTTTGCGTTCATGGACACCATCAGCCCCGTCTACGCCCGCCTGGTCTTGCGCGAACTCGAGCGACTGGCGATCGACCCGGCACCGTTGTTCGTCGGCACGACAGTGGGCAGACACGAACTGGAGCGCGGCGGCGACATTGCCGTGGAGGACTTCTTGCACATACTGCGCACCGGAGAGCGGTTGCTCGGGGACGATGAGCTGGGCTTCATGCTGGGCCGGCAGATGCAGGCGCTTGCGATGGGGCCGGTCGGCGTGGCAATCGCGTTTGCCCCCAACCTGAGAGCGGGCCTGCAGGTACTCGAGAGTTTCAGCCGGCTGCATGCCACGTACGTTGAAATTGTGGCACGTTCGACTTTGCAGGGAATCACCGTGACCCTCCTCTACCGGCATGACACCGGGTACGTGGAGCGCTTCCATACCCAGACCGCAGTGATGTTATTGCAGCAGTACATCGAAACGATGATCGGTGAGCCGATGACGGGCGCGCATACTCGCCTCGCGATTCCGGAACCGGAAAACAGGGTGGCGTACACGGACGCTTTGCACGGGCAGGTCAGTTTCGGGTCCGCCGCAAACGAGGTGGACGTACCGTACCGATGGCTGGATCTGCCGTCCCCGTACTATCACCGGGAGCTCTGGCGCCAGGCGCAGCTGAATTTGTCGCGAGACCTGAAGGAAAGAACCGAAACCGAGGAGACACCCTTCACCCAGCACATTATCGGATTGCTCCGGAGCAGCAAGCCGCCGCTGCCCGATCTTGGTGAGGTTGCGTTCGCCCTGAACGTGTCCTCCCGCACATTGAATCGCCGCCTGCAGGACGAGTGCACGAGTTTCCGCGAACTCAAATCACACGCCATGGCGCGTTGGGCAAAGCAATACCTTCGCGATACCGACTACACGATCGAAGCGATCTCCGAGGAACTCGGCTACAAAGACACAGCGAATTTCAGGCGCGCGTTCCGCAAGAGCGAGAAATGCTCGCCTGTCGAATACCGGCAGCGCGAAACTGCCGCTCGCCTTACTACGGCGTATACCAGATCGGCGACGAGTAAGCGCGCTCCTGGATGATCGACGCGTGTCCTCCCGCTGCTTCCGGCGGCTCCTGCAATGCGATAGTGTCGAGCAAGGTGTGACGCGGCGTCGGGATCTGGATGACCCTGACGTAGTACATGGCGCGCAGTGCTGGATCGAAATCCGGATCCGACCATACGGTCGTGAGTTCGGTGGCGCCGATGCTGTTCTCATAGCTGCCGGTTTCCAACGACACCGTGTTGCCGACCGGCGGCAGACGACCGTCGTCACCCGGTTGCCGGTCTCCCGACCAGGCAACGTCATAGATACGCTCCTGGGCACTACCGTCGGCGGCAACCCAGCCTTTGATCACCTGCACTCGGTCGAGGTTGGCATCGAGCGGATCCTTGACGGCCGAAATCAGGAACGTTGGCGCCTTGTCCCGCGGCGCGCTGGCCAGATCACCGCCCATGGGCACGCCCTTGTCGTAGCCAACATCGGCAAGCTTTTTCGCGCGAGCGTCCCTCGCCCTGAAGTCCCAACCACCAAAGAAACGCAGCTGAATTCTCGGGCCCGTGGTGGCGTAGACCTCCTTGCGCTTGAAGGCCTCGACGATCGCTTCGCGGGTATTCTCGGTCGCCCAGACGGCGGCAAAGCCCATCGCCGAAGCGTCCCAGCCAACCGAGCCCGGTACCGTTTCCTTGGCCTTGGTCTCGGGAACACTGTCCTGCGCATACTTGCCAAGGAAGTTGCCCTCCTCGGCCGATGCAAGCCCGGTATGCGTATCGGTCGCGCCGATCATGCCGAACTTGTAGGGATTGACGCCGATCTCCGCTTCGAGCTGCAGTCCGCGGATCAGCCCGGATCGCGCATAGCTGCCCGGCTTGTGTTCCAACGGACCACCGTCGAGCAGGTGCTTGTAGCGCTCGAAATCTGCGAACTCGTCACTCGGCGCGAGCAGCGGATGGGTCTCCGAGTCGCCCTTGTATTGAGTAATTTCCTCCACGGGCTCCCAGCGCTGCCGGAGTTGCGCGTATTCAGCATCGATCGGCTGGCCGTCTTCGTCAACCAGCGGGAAAAAGCGGCCGTTCGAAAGGTTCGAGTTGTGGCCGATCGCGACGAAGTCTGTACCCACTCTCTCCGCCGTATCGGCTAGCCAGTTCCAGAGATCGCGCGGCTTCTCGGAGTCATTCAGGCTGTAGGGTAAGAACTGCACCGCCTTGTCCTCGCCGTCCGTCGTGAAAACGATGCGGTGCAAATTCATGCCGCTCGGTGTCGATGACCACTCCCAGCCAATAAACGCCGTGAACTTTCCGGGGTCGTTGTGCCGCTCCGCGGTTGCGGCAATGTGTTCCCAGGCGGACCGGAATACTCTTTCGTCGTTCAGGAATCCGATCGTTTCGGGGCTTTCGGTGCCCAATTGGACGATCTCGCCGAACACGGCGTTGAGCTTTCCGTCAGCAAGCATTTGCTGCCATCGTCGGCCATAGTCATTGTTGACGAGCAACGGGTTCCCGGCAGCAAGCTCTGCCATTGCGCCGAGACCTTCCGCGTGATCCGTGATCACGAGAAAATCCAGGGGCCTGTCGATTCTTACCCGCGCGCGATGACCTGGATGGATGACGGGAAGGCCTTTGGCGAAACGAAAGGCGGTGTCTGGATCCGCCGATGCATTGCCCAGCGTGAACGCATCGAACGAATACGATGTGTGCAGATGTGTATCGCCCCAGAAGAGCCGGGTTTCACCGGAATGGGCCGCTCCGGCCGTGGCTAGCGACGCAACAAGGATGAACACTGACAGTCGAGCTGAATTCACGGACTTACCCCCCAATTTGCTTGCGCGAGACGACATCATAATACGGTCTGGTAAAACGATACACTCGCGCGTCGAACTCAGCTCCGACGACTGCGGAAATGATCCAGCAGTCGTCGCTCACCGTACGGCTCGCCAATGACGTCCATCATCATCACCGTTGAAAGGAATTGCACGGGACCGTAAGTCTTGACGGGCGCCAGCCGGCGCAACGCTGCAACTGCAAATGTGACCAGCTTCTGAGGAACGCACGTGATCTTCGGGGGCTTATCGAGCACATCGAAGGCCAGTTCGGCAATCTCGCGATACGTAAACTCTTCCGGGCCGCCGACGTCGATCTGGCGCTTCGGACTTTCAAATGCGTCCACGCATACCTCGGCAAGGTCGGCACCGTGTATGGGATTTATCCGGCACGAACCATCACCAAACAGGTAAACACGTCCCGAGCGGGCCATCGACAGGAACTCTTCCATGTCGGAGAAAAATCCCGTGGGACAAACGACAGTATGGCGGAGGGACGACCGCTTGAGTTCGTCGACAAACGCCTGCTTGGCCTGAATCATTGCGACTTGCTGAAGCTTCTCGGCATTCAAAACATGCACGTACATGAACTTCGAAACACCGGACGATTCAGCAATGCGCAGCAGGCTACTGTTCGCCTTGTAATCAACGTCCCGATAAGTCAACCCGTCTTTCTGTCGGGTAATGCCTACTGACGAGAAGACGATGTCGATGCCGTCACAAAGGCCGTCAACAGAGTCGGGTTCTGTCAGCTCGCCGACAAACAATTCGTCCGCGTATTCTCTGATCGGGTCGAGCCTGGCCGCACTGCGGCCGAGCGCCCGGACCCAGAAGCCTCTGTTCTTGAGCGTCTCAACGACATATCGACCCAAGTAACCCGTCGCGCCTGCGACCAGTACTTTTTTCGTACTTATACTATTGTTCGGGTGCGATCCCATCAGACGCTCACGGCCTCACCGTACTCGAGAATCTCGCACTTTGTGTTCAGTGCCTCGACCTCACGTTTGAATCGCTGGACATTGGCGACGGCGATCTTCCGTTTCCAGAGGAAAGGCACGTTGTAGTGACAGGGAATGACATGCTCCGGCGCGATTTGCTCGACCGCTTGCACTGCATCGTCGACGTCCATCGTCCAGGTATTCTGGCCCAATCCGCCGATCGGCAGCATGAGCACGGTCGGCTTCAGGCCTGCCCAATCCGGCAGGAGCAAGGAATCGCCGAGATTCAATATCGTTTTGTCCCCGATCGTTATCATGAAACCCATTGAACCGAGACCGGTCCGCTCATCCGGACCCGGTGTCTTCCGGATCTTGAAACCAAGGAGGGACACTTGAATAGGGCCGTGAACCGACCTAACAGCGTCGAATCGGACACCATCGAGCTCGGTCGACTCACCGATTTCGAGCGGGTGTAAATTTTCGAAGTACACCCACGACGTCAGCTCCTTGCCACGCGGGTCGATGACGAGCCTTTGTCCGTCTTCGACTTTTGTAAGCTCGGTGCCGCATACGACCGGGGCACCAGAGACTTCGGCAACCCTGTCCGACTGCCAGTGATGATCAGGATCTCCGTGCGTGATGACGATATGCGTAACGGTGGGCCACTCCGCCTTCGGAATCAGGCTCTTGAAGTTGAATAGCCAGAAATACTGCCCCGGGTCAATCGCAATCTTCGCGTCTCCCTCTTCGACAAGGAATGCGTTGTACAAATAGTGAGTAATTTTCATCGCGATTCCGCAGTGCCGATGACGCGGCGCGTGTCCGCAGGATCGATAACGGAATCGATCTCGAGGACACCTGCAACCTCTAGTGCACTGCCCTTTTCATAAGCGTCCTGGACCAACCGATCGAACAACGCGTTGCGTCGTTCTTCGTCGGGCTCGGCGTCGAGTTCCTTCCTGAAGCCCAGCCTGACAGCACCCTCGAGGCCCATTGCGCCAAACTCTCCCGTCGGCCATGCTGCCGTGCAGACGGGTTCCCTGAATCCACCCCCGGTCATCGCCATTGCGCCAAGGCCGTAGGCTTTGCGAAGCACGATCGCGACGAGTGGCACCGTTAGCGCGGCGCCCGCCGCGAACATCTCGGACATATGGCGAACGGCTGCCTGGGACTCGCTGTCCGGACCGACCATGAAGCCGGGCGTGTCTACAAGGGATAAAATGGGGATTCCGTGTGCGTTCCACAAGCGCAGGAACCTCGACGCCTTCTCTGCCGCATCGGCATCTATTGCACCGGCCATTACCTGGTTGTCACTGGCCAGCAGGCCGAACGGTTTGCCGTCAACACGCACGAAACCCGTGATGAGCGCAGACCCGAATCCGCCGCCGAGCTCGGTGAACGAACCCGTATCTGCGATCAGCTCGATGACGTTGCGCACTTTGTAGGTAAAGCGCCGGTTCTCTGGCAGCGCCTGTCGAAGAAGTGACTGCTCGGGCACATCAAAATCAATTGACGGTCCCTGGAAATATCCGAGGACATCCTTTGCGAGTTGCGTTGCCGCGGCCTCGTCATCGGCGCAGACATCGACCACGCCCTGCTTCACGTGCAATTCGGTCGGCCCGATATCCTGCGACTCATATTCTCCCAGGCCACCTGCTTCGATCATTGCCGGGCCCGCCATCCCGATCCAGGACCTCTTTGTCGCGATACGAATGTCGCCGCTGCCAAACAGCGCCGCATTTCCAGCGAAACAGTAGCCGTTGTTGACCACGATCCGGGGTACCTTTCCCGACAGCCCTGCCCAACGTGCGAATGTCGGCACATCGAGGGCCGACACCTGTGTCATGACGTCGGTATCGCCGGGCCTCCCGCCACCGCCCTCTGTGTACATCACTACCGGCAACGCGTCTCGTTCAGCCAGGTCGAGCAGGCGGTCTATCTTTTTGTGGTGATAAAAACCCTGCGTACCGGCGAGGACACTGTAATCGTTGACTATGACAGCAGCTCGAGCGGCTTTTTCGCCAAACCGATCGGCATTGATGTTGGCGATACCGGTGATTACGCCGTCGCCCGGCGTCTCCGATCGCAGGTCATCGAGCTCGCGGCGTTGACGTTGAGCCGCCACCGCAAGCTCGCCGTATTCCATGAACGACCCGGCATCGCACAGGTCGAGGAGATTCTCGCGCGCGGTCCGAAACCCTTTGTCATGTCGCCTCGCCACAGCACGCGGACGGTTACTATCGGCGCCCGCGGCACGAGCGTCTTCAAGTTTTCTCCTGTCGGCCATCAGCCGATCATAGCAGCCGACGTTTCAGGAATTCTTGTAACATCAATACATGCGCAGAGCGTGGAACATTCTCGTTGTGATCGCGCTGACCGCTACTATTGCGGGCGGCCTGTGGCTTGCCACGCGAGACGATACCGCGCAGCCCTCGGCAACACGGGACAACGTGGATTATTCTGTCGAGCCTTCCGCAACAGTGGCATCGAACGAGAGTATCGCTGACCCTGAACCGTACAACGGGGACATAGCGGCCGAATGCATCAGCGCAGCGGCCCTACAGTCGGACCCCGCACTAGCCGCTGAGTTTGCTCGCTTCGACTCGCTTGTGACATCGGGCCCGACTATCGAATCGTATCGAGGTCTTGCACCGGCGGTGCTGACTGGCCTCGCTGACCAGGGAGACTCCGCTGCGATGGCCGTGCTGGGGGCAATCTCTGTCATGAGAGCCATGGACCTTCGGGAAGACAAAGCCGTGGACTATCTGCTGCTCGAGGGTCCACAGCTGCCAGCATTCGATTCTTCGATTCCGTTAGAGCCCGAAATCACCGAGCACCTCGAAGCAGCCAGCGACTGGTTCTACATGGCAGCCGTTCACGGCAGGCTCCTGGCGCTGCAGAATGTTGGCGAAATCACCGCAATTATCGGTGGCTCACCGACTGACCTCGGCTGGATCGAGCACGAACAGTACGAATCCCTCGAATCATTCGAGAGACTCGCACTGGATCCAGCGAACGTTTACGGAGCGTTGGCGTTCGAGATCGCCCCTGGACTACGCAACGGGCCGCTGGGCACAATGCTTTCAGACCAAATTCCCGGCGGCGACCGCAGTCAGCCGCTACTCGAGGAACTGGCGCAGCAGTTCACCCGCGATCGGGCAGCTGCGAATTTGCCGCCAATCTCTGTTCCGACGTCGTCAGCACTGTCTGCAGACGAAATTCAGGCAATGCTCTATTGCGATCTGTGAAAGCGACAGGTTCTTCCCGCTGCTACTCGCATGAGTCGACCGAGTATCCTGTCGATCGCACCACTCCGAGGACGAACCCGTTCGCAATTACGACTGTCGAGTAGGCGTTCAGCCGCAACTTGCCGCGACGAAATGTCGGGGTCACCGTGCCGTTTTGAATCAGGTCGAGGTCGACGCCTGGCCCAAAGAGATCAACACCGGTCGCGAATGCGGTGTACCTGATCACGAAGCCACCGGTATGCTGAATCCACGTGCCGGGGATAAAGCCGTCCTCGGCATTCGACGGGTTGTCCGGATTCGGGAATTTCGGATCCTCCCATACGCGGCTCTCCCGGAACCGGTAACAGTTGCTGAAGTCCTCCGGTCGTCCCGCAGGATCGTCATTCCATTCGACCCAAGTGCCATGGATCTGGAAATTCCGTCCTGCCAGGCTTTGATTACTGTGGTGCCCCCAGCCACTGGCTTCCGCTTTATTGGTGATGCCTGCAGAGCCGCCTACAACGCCGATTGCCGCGAATAGCACGATGAACGCGCCACGGTACACTTTTGTTTTCATTGTTTTCGACCTGTTTCATCTGTAACTCACTATGAGTGTAGACGACGGTCGCCGGATCGCGACTTACAGATCAAACCGGCAGCAGCTTCGATTCGAGCGAATACCGTGGGGCCGGGCCGATACTCGGCGCGTAGCCAAGTCGCGTCAGCATCTGCACCGTCTCGCCTGCATTGTTCGACAACAACTCGTGCGCCCTTCTATAGTGCTCCGTCATCTCCGGAAATTCCTGCAACGCCTGGCTGAGGGGATGAAACGACACGCCCAGGGCATTTGCTGCAAGCTGCGTTCGAACCCACGCCCGCCCGGCCTCGAGCTGATCGCGCCGGGTGTTGGTCGCTGTCGTCGACCACGCGAAAGCCATCGCAGAACGACATGCGCGTTCATAGAACTTGAGCGACTCTTTGTAGGCCGTCGCCTCCGGATCATCCATTGCCTCGAGCGACATCAGCCCCACCTTTCCGAGCGTTGAGCTGAGCCGGTCGTCGAACGCCAGCCCGTAGGGCTTCGCAGCCACTTCCGACTTGCCGATATGAGTCACCTCGATACTCTCCCGACGGGTCTTCGCCGTCGACCATTCGACGGCAAATGCGTCCGTGGTCAGGTTCCGAAGTTCATCCACCAGCGCTTCATCGGTTGATGTGAATACTTCGACACCTCGCACGGTCGCGGCGCTCACCTCTGCCAGCACGCTGTGGCCTATGGGTCGCGTGGTGTCGTATTCGAGGCGATTGGTTCGACGCGCGAGCACCGTCGAGAACAGCGGGTCCGGGCGAACCGACGCATCCTCGATGAGTTCGACGTGAGCAATGGGCCGCTCATCGAGCAGCGGCTGCGACTCACCGTCGGGAAAATAGCTGATGTCCGCAAGGTAGCCGGACTCCGCCGCCGCTTGTCGACACAGTTCGAGGAAGCAGCCGAATCCGATCGTTATCTGGCGATTGGGAGGGTCGGTCTCCGGCAGCAGGCGATCGAGGTCGCAATAAACGGTGAACTCCCGGCCCGCGCCGAGGCTTACTCTCCACGGCTGCATGTTGTGCGGATTCGGGGCGAGGATTGCGTAGGCTAATACGTCCAGCCGCGGATCGCCGAAGCCTTCCGCCGCGGCGCTCCACGGTTCCCGGGCAGACCTGGCCGGGCCTGTTGTCGCCCACCAGGTTCCACCAATCCCGGCCACAACCACCGAGGCCGCCCCTGTCGTCAGTAATGCTCGTCTGCTAATCATGAGTGGTAATTATGCCGGGATTAGATGACTATTTGGGGATGGATCTGAACCTGCAAAGCCAGCGCCTTACCCTGACGCCATATACTGCCGACGATCTCGATCTCTCGTTCGAGGTTTTCACCGATCCGGCCGTCATGAAGTACACGGGCGGCGCCATGAGCGAACACCAGATAAGAGCCAGCGTTCCCAACTGGACAAGGCGCGGCGGCGACGGCTACATCGGGGTCTGGACCGTATCGCATCGCAGGACCGGCGAGAAGTATGGCAGCGTCGCCCTGCTGCCGATGCCGATTGAGGAAAAGACGACGGACTATGACCTGGTTGTCCCGGGCGAGATGCCGAGTGGCGACATCGAGATCGGGTATTACATGAAGCGCTCGGCATGGGGCTTCGGATACGCCACGGAGGCTTCCCGCCGAATGCTCGCGTTTGCCTTCGAGGAAACGCCGCTGCAGGAAGTGGTAGCGACATTCGATGCAAAGAACCTCGCGTCACGAAAGGTGCTGAAGAAAGCAGGATTTATCGAGCGCGGGACGATGCGATGCTACGGTCAGGACGGCGGCGTGAACTTCCGGATTACCCGCGATGAGTGGTTGAGAGAGGCATAAGCCACAGCCTTTTCAAGACGACCTTCGGGGTCATACAGAATCCGTAGCCCATCGTTTATTACGCCTGCCGTCTCATCATCAATCGGCAGTTCGGCCCACGCTTCGTCGGTAACGCCGAACTCGGCTTCTGTTACTCCGTAAAAGACCCGGATGGATTGAACGAGCTTGTAGTCCTCCACGGGACCGGCGATTCGCGCGTCGGAGCCTAACTCATATATCCAGCGGCGATCATTCAGGAGGTAAACCGGATCAGCCGTCAGAATACAGAAATCGATGTCTGAATCAGGCCTGACTTCGCCGCGCGCGTGAGAACCGCTCACTGCTGCAGCCAGGACGCGATCATCGCGCTCCGCCCATTCGGTTACTTGCGCGATGAGTTCCCCGGCACTTACGCACATTAAACGGCAATCCCGGCTATGCGAATCGCGGTCTCACGACCGCTCCTACAAATGGGGTCAGGCATTGATTATTGACATACCCTGCTCGTCGTAGCGATCGCCCATTACGCGGTCCGCCAGCTCATTGAGGGTCGCCTTTTCGTCGTCGGAAAGCCGGATCCGGTAGGCGCCGAGATTCGCTTTGAGATTCTCGAGCCTGGTCGTCCCCGGAATCGTCATTACGTGCTCGCCGCGACCCAGGACCCATGCCAGGGCGACTTGCGCCGCCTTGCAGGTTTTGGCCGCCGCAACGGCTTCGATCTGGTCGACCAGCGCAATGTTTGCCTGGTACGCCTCCCCCTGGAAGCGAGGCGTCATCGAACGCCAGTCGCCCTCGGCAAGCGACTCCTCTTTGAATCTTCCGGACAACATGCCACGCCCCAGCGGGGAATAGGCGACCAGCGTTGCGCCTGTCTCAATGCAGGCCGGAACAACGGAAGCCTCGATATCCCTGCTGAATATCGAGTACTCGGATTGAACCGCGGCAATGGGGTGAATCTTTGCGGCACGGCGAATAGTGTCGCCGGATGCCTCCGACAACCCGATCGCGCGTACTTTCCCTTCCGACACGAGTTCCGCCATCGCCGAGACCGTCTCCTCGATGGGCGTCGCAGGATCCACCCGATGCAAATAGTAGAGATCGATGACGTCAGTCTTCAGGCGCTCGAGCGACCCTTCTACCGCACGGCGACAGTTCTCGCGCGAACCGTCGATTCCGGTGAACGCGCCGGATTCCTGGTCGCGCGTGGGACCGAATTTCGTTGCTATAAACGCTTTGTCTCGGCGATCGTGAAACGCCTCGCCCAGCAATGACTCGTTCGCGCCGATTCCATACATCTCGGCCGTGTCAAAATGCTCCACACCGAGCTCGATTGCCTCGTGCAAGAGCTTGATTGCCTCGCTCTGCTCCGTCGGCGGGCCATAGAACTCTGACAGGCCCATACAGCCAAGTCCGATGGCGGGAAGTTCGCGTTCAGTCTGCCCCAAAACCCGTAGTAGCACTGAATCTGTCATTGCTGGCTCCACTTATTCTCAATTCGATGAAAGTTAGCACACGGACACGAGGGATCGCCTCACTCGAGGGCCGATCCGCGTTCTTTGAAGCCCTGAATCAAGGCGCGGAATCTCCGGTTTTCGGCGAGCGACGCAAGATCCGAATCGTTCTCCGCCCACTCCGCGATCCACGCGCCGTGAAGGCTCGCCTGTTCCAGGCAGTCCATCGCTCGGTCGCCTTCATCCATCAGGGCGTAGCAACACGCCAGGTTGTAGAGCGTATCGGGATTGTCGCCGTCCAAGGCCAGCGACCGCTCGGCCCATTGCATCGCTTTGTCCTTGTCACCCGTTTCCACCAGCGCGGCACATCCCAGATTCAGCGCGCGGGTATCGTCGGGGTAAAGGTCCAGTTGCCGCTGGGCCCGCTCGAGACCACGCGCGGCAGCCGCCTTTGCGTCTTCCTCGCGACCCAGCGTTCGATAGATCTGGCGTAGAAAGATTGGCGTCTGGAAGTCATCTGGACGGATGCTTTCCGCTTTCTCGAATAGTTCCGTTGCCTGCTCCAGCTCGCCGCGCTGGAATCGCACTCGAGCATAAAAGTAGTACGCTTCGAACAACTCGGGACTGAGATTTAGAGCCGTCTCGAATTCCGCGATGGCCTCACGATTCTCGCGACGGGCGAAGTAATATAAACCCCGCGACAGATGCGCCTCGGCCAGATCCGGCGATAGCTGCAGCGCCTTCATGCTTGCGGAATCGGCGGCCGCGAAGTTCTCCTCGCTGGCGTTCCAGAATATACAGTTAATCGAATAACCATCCGCGAGCGCCGCCCAGGCGCGGGCATAGGTCGGATCCATTTTCACGGCTTTGGTGAACATCTGAATCGAGAAGCGAACGTTCCTCACACCCCAGCGGCGAAAGTAGTGCATGCCTTGCAGGTAATAGTCGTATGCCTGCACATTGTCGGTCGTGGCGCGCTCTCCCGCAGCCCCGCTTTGCAAGGTCACTTCCAGCGCTTCGGCCGCGCGCGCTGCGATTTCGTCCTGAATCTCGAAGATACTCTCGAGCTTGCGATCATAGCTGTTCAACCACAGGCGGTATCCGTCCTCGGCATTGACCAACTGCGTGGTAATACGCAGATGATCGCCAGCCTTGCGAACACTGCCTTCGAGAATCGTGGATACGTTGAGCTGCCGACCAATACTGCCGACATCGGCCTGCTCACCCTTGAATCGAAACGATGACGTGCGCGAGGCGACACGCAGGTTGTCGATCTGTGCCAGTCGGTTGAGTATTTCCTCTGCGATACCGTCGCACAAATACTCCTGGTCCTTCTCCGGGCTCATGTCGTCGAACGACAGTACCGCAACCGACGGATGGGCACTAATGGGCTGTGCGCCCAGATCCCTCTTGATTCCGTAGCGGGTGACATCGAAAAACCAGGCCAGCACGACAGCAATTGGAAACCCGACGATTGCCAGAACGACGAGCAGTGTCATCGCCCAATCGGGAAGATGCAGCGGCTCGAACGTCACCTCGGCGACCTGCATGATCAGCCAGGCAACAACGGCATAGAGCGCGACCGCGCGAAAAACATTACGACGCTTGAGTTCGGAAATCAGTCCCATACAAAGACAACCTTCCCTGCTTCGCCGGCATCAGCGAGCTCGAAGGCCTCTTTTACCTGCGTTATCGGAAAGGTATGGGTAACGATTTCTTCGGGCCTTACTCTCCAGCGCACGATGTGCTCGATCGTATCTGCCATCTCGGATATACCCGACATCCAGGAGCCATGCAGCGTGAGTTGCTTCTGAATGACCGTGAAACTGGGGTTGAAACTCAGGTTGCCGTGTTCACCGAGGAAAACGACCCTGCCCCACAGCCGGGCCGATTCCAGGGAAAGCATCCGCCCGGCCTGCGAGGCAGAGCATTCCAGGGAGACCTCGACACCCTGTCCGTCGGTGTACTCTCTGATGCGGCTCGACTCCTTACCATCCGCGACGAGTCCCAGATCGCAACCGAGTTTTTCGGCGGCCGCCACTCTTTCAGGGCTTATGTCCACGCCAATCACCCTTGCACCACGGGCCTTGGAGATGATAGCCGCCGCAAGCCCGACAGGACCGAGACCCACGACCAGGACGGTGTCATAGCCGGACACATCGGCCCGACGCACACCCTGGAATGAAGTGCCGAATCCGCAAGAGATGATGGCACCGTCCTTGAAACTCAGCTCGTCCGGCAGATCAAGCAGCGTATACTCCTCGGCCAACATGAAGTCCGCATAAGCGCCATCCCTGTGCCAGCCGTAGACGCTTCTCTCGTCGCTGGTGCAGTTGACGATCCAGCCCTTCCGGCAGGCGTAGCAGTGACCGCAGCCGCAAATGTGGTAGACGATCACTCGGTCGCCTTTCTTATAGTCTCTCTTGCAGTCGGGTCCGACTGCTTCAACCGTGCCGCAAGGCTCATGTCCGGCAATGCAGCCCCGGTAGTGCCCGGGATCATCGAGATTCATGGTGCGGTAGATGTTGTGCAGGTCACTGCCACACATCCCGGCCGCCTTCATTCGCAAAAGGACCTGCCCCGGGCCCGGTTCAGGTACCTGAAATTCTCTCAATTCCACCTGGCGTTGACCGCCGATGATGACTGCGCCCTGCATCGTGTCCATCATCACCTCCCTTCGTGAATACCAATTTCGCCTCATCCGGTTGCAACACGCACATCGTATCGGTATCGACGCTGGCGCACCAGAACGGCTCGATCGCAGCGGCACAGAGTCGCGCGCTACCGAGGTCAAGCGAACAGCCGGCCCGTTGTTGGCGTATCACACGTGCGTTAAGCTCGAATTCACGGCAGCGCCGACTCGGCCCTGAGGCGGAATTGATCGGATTACCTCTTACTTCTTTGAGACTAATGTCCTCTCGTGCGGTCACCTCGCGAACGCTGATTTGCACTTTGCTGCTGTGTTGCTGCCTGTCCGCGAGAGCTGACGTCGTCTACGTAGTCAACGGCCTCGACGATAGACTCACCGCAAACGTCCTGAGCCATGTCGATACCGTGCAGTTCGGGCCGCGAGTAAGATTTCGACCTCGCGACGAGGACAAAATCATCGCGCAGGCAATTGCCGGCGCGAGAGCAGCGCTGCGGCCTTTCGGCTACTACTCGCCGGACATCACCGTGCAAGTAGTGCGACAGCAGGAATATTCCGCGGTCATGGAGCTGACGATCGACCGAGGACCACCTGTCCGCGTGGCGAGCGTCGACACACGGGTTATTGGACCGGGGGCGCAGGAGCAACAATTTCAAAGCTGGCTGAGGAACTGGCCGCTCGGCGAGGGAGCCGTTCTCGACCAGATAAGCTGGGAAAACCAGAAACAACGATCAATAGAAATTGCCAGCGAGCGCGGCTACCTGGGCGCCCGGTTCTCGGAGCATGCGCTAAAGATCGATCTCGAGGAGAACCTGGCACATTTGGTCCTCGTGATGGATACAGGTCCGCGCTATGTGATGGGTGACGTCGCTTTCAGTGACCACGGGCTGAAGCCGGGGATCCTCGAATACGTACCGCGATTCGAAAAAGGCGACTACTACACTGCACGCCTGGTAAGCCGGCTGAGGACAGACCTGTGGAGAACGGGTTATTTCGACGACATCACCGTGCGGGAAACGCGGCGGTCCGAACTGGACCCGCCTGCCGTCGACTTCGCCGTCAATGCCAGGACCGAAACCCGGAACCACTATAACGGTGCGATCGGCTGGGGCGATGAGACCGGCCTTCGGCTACTCGCAGGTTACAGCCGCACTCCCATGTCGAGCCGTGGCGACCGGCTAGACCTCGGCGTTGGCTACCAGAAGCTCGACGACCAGTTCACTTTGCGCGGTCGGTATCTGAAACCGCTAAGGAAACGCGCACGCCAGTGGTGGGATGCCGAGCTGACATTGCGATACGAGAACCAGGACCTCGAGGTAAAACGCGACGAAGAAGACGAGGACTTTATCAAGATCGCGAACGGTGACCTGGCAGAGCGACACCTGAAGTTTGGCCGCCTGAAACTGAAAAACCGTAAGGAGGGGAACGCTCAGCGCTTCACGACGCCGTTTGTGCAATACCTGAACAGCGACGGCAAATACAACGTATCAGAGAGCCTTTTCGTACCAGCGCCGCTGCAAGACAATCCTGACTTCAACGAAAGAATCCGCGGAATCGACAATACGATTTCCATCGGCTTCGACTATGAATTGGTCGATGTGCACGGCCGAGGCTTCGAGACAACCGGCCATCGCGATCGCGCGTGGGTTTTCCACTCCAATAACGCGTTCGGCTCTACGGTTGAGTTCACGCAGCTCTACGCGTCAACGCGTCGCAGCTATCTGGTCAGCGAGAATTTCAAGGTTCACGTCCGGGCAGAGGCCGGATACACCGACGCCGGGATTGACGAGTTTTCGCTGAGTATCGACGACGATCCGCTCGTGCTCTCGCTGACAAAGCTGCCGAATTTCTACCGATTTAAAGCCGGCGGCAGCATGAGCGTCCGCGGTTACGGATTCGAGCAACTCTCGAACAACGATATCGGCTCCAACAACATTGCTACCGCGAGCGCGGAAGCGGAATACCGTTTCCTGCCGGCCTGGTCTGCCGCCGCGTTTGTCGATATTGGCAATGCATTCAACGAATGGGACGATCCGGACCTGAAACGAGGCATCGGCTTCGGATTGCGATGGTTCTCATTCATCGGTGAGGTCCGTATCGATATCGCACAGGCTGTCGACTTCGAAGGCAAGCCCTGGCAATGGCATTTCACGATCGGGACGCCACTACTGTGACTCTCCGACACCTTTTTTGGATGCTGCCCCTGGCCTTGGTGATTCTGCTCGTGGCCGCCTGGTTCTGGCTGCTGCATACCGAATCGGGCGCACGCTGGATCTGGTCGCAAGCCGAATCCGCGAGCGGCGGCGCCCTGCGTGCGGAGAGTATTTCCGGCGCACTGAGCTCTGGCCTGGTTGCACGTGACATCGCCTTCGAAACCGACGATGTGAGCATCGCGGCATCAAGTGCGCAATTGTCCGCAGCAATCGGCTTGTTGCCGATGCGCATCACCGTACATCCTGCGGTTGTAGCAAACCTGCGGATTGAACTGGGCTCAAGCGAAGCCGTCGACGAAGGCGGAACGATTGAGGACACGCTGTCCAGTCTTCAACTGCCCATTGAGGTGGTCTTGGAAGATGTGAAGCTCGATGACAGCGTACTCACGGCTACGGATGGAGACATGATTCTCGAAGTGAGCTCACTCTCGATTGCCGGCCGCTGGAAGGACGAGATAGAGATCATTCGTTTCGATTTCGATACGCCGCAAATCAGCGCGACAGGAAGCGGTCGCGCCGGATTGGCTGAGACGAAGGGTCTTCGTCTCGATGCCGAACTGGCTGTCCGCCCCGAAGTAACCGGACTTGACGAGGAGCTCCGGGCAATGGTCACTGCGCACGGCCCTTTCGACGACCTGGTGTTTGACGTGACTACCCGGGGTCCGCAGGCTCGACTCAACGGACGGGTGTCGAACATCACAGCGGATATGCGCTGGGAAGCACAGCTCGACGTGCCCGCCCTCGCCCTCCCTGCTGACGCGGGCGCGCCCGATATGCCGCCACTGCAACTGAGTGCCGAAGGTCATGGCGATATCGCGACCTTCAATGCGCGAGGGCAGATTACGATTCCCGGCACGAACATTCGGATCGGGTTTGCATCGGAAGTTGATATTGGTGCCGCAACCGTGTCGGGCGACCTTGAATGGCAAAACGCCCGATGGCCCGTTAACGACGAAGACCCGCGGATCCGTAGCCGGACGGGCAAAGTGACGCTGTCTGGCTCGCTGGATAACTGGCAAGTCGCCGGCATGGTTGACCTCGACGTTGCCGGGCTGCCACCGGGTTCGCTGACGCTCGCCGGAGGTGGTAACCGGGAGGCGGCCAGCGTAGAGATCCTCGATGGCAATGTCCTGGGTGGATCAGTCGCGGGTCGGGTGGACTACAGCTGGGCCGGGAGCCAACCGATCAATGCCAGACTCGAGCTCGACAGTATCGAGACGGTCGCCGTGTTCCCGGAACACCCCGCCGTATTGAGCGGCAAACTGGAGGTCAACGGCCAACAGCAACCGTTGCAGGTTTCAATCCAGCTTTCCGACGTCGCCGGAAGCTACGCCAACAGGCAGCTTCGCGCGGCTGGCGGCGTAAGCTACATGGACCAGGAGGTGTCCGTCGAAAACCTGAACATAAGGCATGGCGAGACGACTGCGTTGCTCAACGGCGACCCGTACGCGGCAGATGGTTTGCAATACGAAGTGTTTATCGATGCACTCGATAACTACGTCGACGATGCGTTCGGCACGATATCGGCGATGGGCGCACTGTCGCTCCACCCGAACGGACAATTCCTGCGCATTGACGCGTCGAGCCCCGAACTCGGCTGGGGGGACGCCCGAGTCACAGGGCTCAACATAGCCGACAGCGGTGACGGAATACTCGATGCGGTGATCACGGCTGACACCATGACAGTCGCCACGATGGATGCCGGCCCGATTCGAATTCACCCCCGGTTTCACCGCGACTCCCAACGAGTCGATCTCGACGTGCATTCAGGTGCGCTGCGATTGGCGATAGCGGCTGAAGGCCAGTTGGACGACTGGCAGCGCCCGTCGTCGTGGTCCGGCCGCCTGATGAAACTCGATATCGTGCACGACGATTTTTCCGCGATGCTCGATGCGCCGACGTCGGTGTCGGTCTCGGGCCAAAGCGCCAGTATTGAACAACTCTGCGTCGTCAGCCACGAGGGCGACAGGTCCTGCTCGGCGGCTGAGTGGGACATGCGCGGCGGACTGAACCTGGTGGCAACGGTGGATTCGATACCGGTCGATCTCGTCAACCGGTTTATGGCGACGTCGTCCCATTTCGATCAGCTGCTGAGCGGCGAACTCACGGTGCAGACTGACGCTGACGGCAAGGTGACAGGGCGTGGCGAAATCGTAGTTACACCCGGGCGCATCAGCAGCGCCGACGATCCTGAGTTGTTCGTGGACACGGGCCCGGCAAGCATCGGCTTCGATATCGAGAATGACAGCTTGCGCAGCGGCGCGCTGGAGATCCCGGTTCCAGGCGTCGGCCGGATTGCAGCGGAACTCGAAGTACTCAACGTGGTAGCTGATGCGCAAGCACAAATCGGCGGATTGGTCGATATCGATCTCGAAGACATCGGTTCGCTGCTTGCGCTGTTCCCCATTGTCGATAGCGCGGACGGCGGCCTGTTTGCGGATATCGAGATTGGCGGGACCGTGGCGGACCCGCTGTTTCGCGGCACCGTCGCCCTCAAAGACGGGGCATTAAGCTATGTTCCTCTCGGTCTCGAGCTGGAAGAGATCCAGCTCGACAGTGAGCTGCAGGAAAACGGCGAAGTCGAGCTAACGGGATCCTTTCGCGCAGGCGACGGCCGCGCAGAGATTCGTACGCGCGCGGATCACGCACTCACCGCCGCAACCGGATTGGAGCTGACGCTGCGGGGCGAAGGGCTGACCGTGATCGACGTACCCGACGTGATGGCACTGGCCGACATTGACCTCAACCTCGGCTATGACGGCCAGACTCTTAATTTGAACGGCGACATCACGATACCACACGCGAGAATTCGTCCGGCCAACCTTGGTACGACACGAGTGTACGAAAGCGAGGACGTCATCATCGTGACCGGAGAACTGCCGGATGAGCCAGTCGGCCCGACGTCGGCCCCGGACATCCAGCTTTTCGGTAGCGTCGAAGTCGAACTCGGCGACGATGTGGTCGCCGACCTCAATCTTACGCAGGTAGATGTATCGGGCAACGCCGTTTTTACCTGGCAACGTGAGCTGATACCGAGCGCGCTCGGGCGTTACGACGTCGACGGCGAGATTCTGATGTTCGGCCAACGCCTGGAGATCGCCGAGGGATTGATCCGGTACGACGATGTACCCGCCACTGAACCCTATGTGCGAATCAGGGCCGAGCGCGAGATTTTTGGCAACTCCCAGGTTCGACGCGCCGGCGTACTCGTGGCCGGCGCGGCGCCGCGACCGACTATCGAACCCTACACCATACCGATCACCACGGAAGAACGCGCATTGACGCTGCTGGTGACCGGCAGCGACTTCGATCTCGAGCAGGGCGTAGGTGCAATTGGATTCGGCACTTATATTGCGCCACGTGTGTTCGTCAGCTACGGCGTTGGGCTGTTCGACGCTGAAAACGTCGTCCGCATTCGATATGACATTACGCGCGGATTCGGCGTGACGGCAACGTCCGGGCAAAAGGAATCCGGTGTGGACCTGAATTATCGATTCGAAAACTAGGATCGCGGTCTTACGACCGCTCCTACAGGCACGTTGTCGTAGGAGCGTGTTGAGCGAAGCGAAACCGCGATCGCGGCCTTATGACCGCTCCTGCAGTGGCATTGCCGGCGTTTAGACAAGATACTACCGGGAGGTATCTCTGCGAGGAAAGGCAATGGCACTCGGCATGATCGGGCTCGGCAAGATGGGTGGCAACATGGCACGGCGCCTGCGCCGTGCGGGCATCGAGGTGGTCGGATTCAATCAGGACGTCGAGGCGACGGACTCGCTCGCCTCGGAGGTCGGACTTGTCCCTGCCGACTCCGCAACGGCGCTCGTCGAATTACTGGATACGCCGAGAGTCGTCTGGTTGATGCTGCCCGCTGGCGATATCACTGAATCCTACGTGCAGCAGATGCGGGAATTGCTCGAGCCGGGTGACATTCTGATCGACGGCGCGAACTCCTATTACAAGGACTCGATGCGACGCGGCGCGCTTCTTGCCGAGTCCGGCATCCATTTGGTTGACGCCGGTGTCTCCGGCGGCGTCTGGGGCCTCGACAACGGCTACGCGCTCATGGTGGGCGGGGCTGACGAAGCGTTCGCCAGAGTGCAACCGATCATCGAGGCGCTGGCGCCGGCACGCGATCAGGGCTGGATTCACACGGGTCCCGTCGGCAGCGGTCACTTCGTCAAGATGATCCACAACGGCATCGAGTACGGGATGATGCAGGCCTATGCAGAAGGCTTCTCGCTGATGAAAGGTCGCGAGGACTTCGGCCTCGATCTCGCGGGAATCGCCGAAACCTGGCGGCACGGCAGTGTCGTTCGCAGCTGGCTGCTAGACCTAACGACGAACGTTCTGGCTGAGGACCAGCAGCTCACCGACGTCGAGCCGTTCGTCGCCGACTCCGGCGAAGGTCGCTGGACGGCGCTGGAGGGCATCGAACAGGGAATACCGACGCCGATTATGAGCCTGGCTCTGATGGCCCGATTCGCCAGCCAGGGGCAGCAGGATTACTCGGGCAAACTGCTCGCGATGATGCGGAACCAGTTCGGCGGCCATTCGATACAGTTAGCCGACGATTGACTAAAGTTCTATCGCGGTCTTACGACCGCTCCTACAACAGGAGCACGTTGTAGGAGCTGTTGAGCGCAGCGAAACTGCGATCGCGGTCTTACGACCGCTGCCACAGCGTCCCCTACGCGAGATCTACTTATTTGGGGGGCTGAAGAAAACCTATATATTTCGGGTTGTTGGAACACACGTTTCATCAGCGTTCAGTCCGATGATCGAGATCCGAATTCATGGCCGCGGCGGCCAGGGTGGTGTGACCCTGGCGAAGCTGATTGCTACGTCTCGGTTCCTGCAAGGTCTGTCGGTACAGGCATTCGGTCTGTATGCCGCGGAGCGCTCCGGAGCACCGATCCAGGCATTCTGCCGCTATTCCGAAGAACCGATCACCAATCGAAACCTCATATACGAGCCTGATCATGTCATCGTGCTCGATCCGACACTCGTGGGTCCGGCGATCACCGCCGGGCTGAAGGGCGGTGGCTGGATTCTGATCAACTCGCCGCAGCCGCCGGGCGCTTTCGCAGAGCAATTTCCGGCGGATCGCATCGCGACAGTGGATGCCACCCGCATCGCCCGGGACAACAAGCTGGGCACTCGCAGCGTACCCATCGTCAACACCGCGCTCGCCGGGGCCGTCGGTCGCATGCTGGCGTTTCCGCTCGAGGAGATCCTTGCCGCTCTGGAACACCTGGGTTTTGGTGATTCCAACCTGACAGCCGCGTCTCGCGCCTACGCAGAAGTCCAGCTTCTCGAATCCCCGCTCGAGGTTGAGAGCACCGACGAACCGCTGGCGCCGCCTGACGAGGGACGCGGCCCAAGCATTCTGCAAGGGGCCGGAGGCGCGTGGCCAGTAATCAGGACGGGCCAATGGGCGACCGAGCAACCCCACCGTCGGCAAATGATTCCTCCCTGCAATCACATCTGCCCGGCAGGCAACAACGTGCAAGGATTCCTCAATGCCCTCGCCCACGATAATCCCGACGAGGCACTGGAGATCCTGCTCCGTAGCACGCCGTTCCCTTCGGTCTGCGGAAGAGCGTGTCCTGCCCCGTGCATGCAGGCCTGCAATCGAATCGAAATCGACGGTGCCGTCAACGTCCGGGAGATGGAGCGATTTGCAGGCGACCATGGGCGCGTGACACCCGAGCCGCTCGCGAAACGCGATGAGCGCATCGCAATCGTGGGGTCGGGTCCTGCCGGCCTGACGGCGGCATACCACCTCGCACGCTTCGGTTTTTCCGTGACTGTGTTCGAGTCGGGGGACGAGATTGGAGGGTTGCTCCGAACCGGCATTCCCGACTTTCGCCTGCCCGAGGACGTGGTCGCACGCGAGATTGATCGAATCATCAGTCTCGGCGTCAACGTCGAGACAAACCATCCGATCGATCGCTCGGCATTGCTTGATCTCACCCGGGATCACGATGCGGTTCTGGTAGCCACCGGCTTGCAGGAGCAGCGCGATCTGCAATTGGGCATGAACGGGACCGAAGCCGTTGTGCAAGGCATCGATTTTCTCGATCAGGTGCATAAGGGAGATGCGCGCGTCGATGAAGAGAACGTCGTCGTGATCGGTGGTGGCAACACGGCGATGGATGCAGCCCGCTCGGCTGTACGCCTGGGCGCTCGTAGTGTGCGTGTCGTCTATCGGCGATCGCGGCAAGAGATGCCCGCCATCCCCGAAGAGATCGAGGAAGCCGGGCAGGAAGGCGTCTCGATTGAATTATTGACGCAGCCCGTCGCGCTGCACGAAGTGGCAGGCAATGGCGGACGGCAGTCCTACAAACTCACCTGCCGGCGCATGGAACTGGGCGAGCCCGACGAGTCGGGGCGCCGAAGTCCGATGGAGATTCCGGATTCGGACTTCGAGATTGGTTGTCACAGGGTCATCCTGGCCCTCGGCCAGTCGCCGGACGTGTCGGTATTCCCGGAAGGCACGGAAGTCCGGGAAGGCAGTCAGCTGCTGGGCCTCCTGGAGACACCGTTGTTCGCGATCGGCGATCTCGCCACGCACGAAGGGACGGTGGCCGGCGCAATAGGTAGCGGCCGTCGGGCTGGCGTGCACGTTTACAACGTTTTGAGCGGCGAACACCTGCAGATCACGGAGCATGCGGATGCGCTGCGCGACGTGGACGTCTGGTCTGACGACGTGATTCGCGCGGATGCGATGAAACTGCACTTGTTCGAACGCCAGTCGGCTTCCGTCGCAGCTTCGCTCGACGCGACCGCGCGACGCTCGACCTTCGACGAGGTTCACCTGGGCCTCGAAGAAGCCAGCGAGGCTGCTCGCTGCTTGTCCTGTGGTGTCTGTAACGAGTGCGATCTGTGCTGCACCTATTGCCCCGAAGGCGTACTGAAACGTGTCGGCCATCGCCTCGAATTCGACTATGCCTACTGCAAGGGCTGTGGCGTCTGTATGGCCGAGTGTCCTCGCAACGTCATCTTCATGAGTCATTTGTAGCCGGAACGGAGAACAACGATGCCTGTACAGGTCATTACCGGAAATCATGCGGCCGGCTACGCATTGAGTGTTGCGGGCGAGGCCAATCGGACGGGCCGAGGTGTCGCGTGCGGGATATACCCGATCACGCCACAGACAGAAATCGTGGAGTACGTCGCCAGGTTCCCGTTCAGCAAAGGCAGAGTTGTGCCGGTGGAAAGCGAGCACAGCGCCATGGCCGTATCGATGGGTGCGTCGCTGAACGGCGCGCGGGCTTTCACGGCAAGCTCCGCCAACGGCCTTGCCTACATGGCGGAGAACATCATGGTGGCCGGGTACTATCGACTTCCGATTGTCATGGTCGCCGTAAACCGTACCCTGGGTCCGCCATGGAATATCTGGGCGGACCAGGGCGACACACTGATGCTGAGGGACTTCGCCTGGCTGCAATTCTATTGTGAAGACAACCAGGAAGTGCTCGATACCACCCTGCTCGCCTTTCGACTGGCCGAAGACCGGCGTGTGCTTTTGCCGGTTATGACCTGCATGGATGCGTTTATCGTCTCCCATACCCAGACCGAGACCGACCTCCCCGAGCAGGCCGAGGTTGATCGTTTCCTGCCGGACCTCAATCTGCCGCAACGTATGCACAACGGTGAAGCACGAACTCTCGGCGGGCTCGCCTGGCCTCACGAAGAGCTGTCAATGCGACTCGAGATTGACGAGGCGATGGGCCGCGTGCCGGATGTCTACCAGGAATGCCGGGAAGCATTCACCGAGATCTTCGGCCGTGACCCCGGCGACATGATCCAGACCTTTGCTACTGAAGACGCAGAACTCGTGCTCGTCGCGAGTGGCACGATGGCCACGACAGCGCGCGAGGTCGTGCGTAAGCGGCGGGACGCAGGCGAGAAAATCGGTCTCGTGAAAATGAAGCTGTTCCGGCCGTTTCCCGAGGCCGCGCTGCGCGCCGCATGCCGATCGGCCAGGCGCGTGGCCGTGCTGGATCGAAACTACGCGGCGGGCGCCGGCGGCGTGTTCTGGCAGGACACGAAAGCCGCGTTTCAGGGGCATCGGGACGATGTGCTCGTTCGGAATTACCTGACCGGATTGTGCGGCGGTGACGTTACACCTGCTGTTATTGACGAGGTCCTGGCCGATCTTTCGTTACGCTCGGAGGCGGGGCCTCCGGTCTGGATGGGCATCGAGTCCGGTGAGGAGGTCGCATAATGACCACGTCGACGGCAATGCACCGTTCGGAGGAGTGCCTGCTGCGCCCCGGCAACACCAATTGCGGTGGCTGCGGGATGAGTGTTGGCCTGACCATGTTGGGCCGTGCGCTTGCTGAAGCCGATGATAGCTGTTCGCTCGTGATCCCTGCCTGCTGTGGCATAGTGACCGCCGGCGCGTTTCCGACGACCAGCTACGGTGTCCCGACGATTGCGACCACGTTCGCGTCCTCGGCAGCGGTAGCGTCGGGGATTGCGAGTATCCGCGATCTCAATGGAGAACCCGGCCAGGTCATTTGCTGGGCGGGCGATGGCGGCACGTACGATATTGGCCTGGCAACGCTGTCCGCGGCCGCGGAGCGTAACGAAAACATTATCTACATTTGCTACGACAACGAGATCTACGGCAACACCGGCGGTCAACGGTCATCCGCAACGCCCGCCGGCGCCAGGACGACGACGACGCCATCGGGCAAGAGAGAGAGCAAGAAAGACATCATGTCGATCATGGTCGCCCACCGGATTCCCTACACGGCAACTCTGTCGATCGCTCACCCGGATGATTTCGCAAGGAAACTGTCGACCGCGCTCTCCATCAGCGGGATGCGGTTCCTGTTGATCCACTCGCCCTGCCCTACAGGCTGGAAGTCCGAAGCGGAGTTCTCCGTAGAACTGGTGCGACTGGCGGTCGCGAGCGGCCTGTTCCTACTCTACGAGGTTTATGACGGCGCTACGTATCGGATCAGTGTAGAACCCGACGGGACCGACCCGGCGGAGTATTTTCGACACCAGCGCCGGTTCGACGACGATGAGATCGACCTCGACGCTACGCGCCTCGATTGTGCGGATCGACTTCAACGGCTGCGCACGCTTGCGCAGCAATACCCGTCAGACGAGTCTTCGTGAGTTACCGGATCGCAGCCGGCGAGTACCGGGTACGACACGCGCTGTGCGCGTTACACGTTCGTCACCGTTTACTCTAGCCTTAAGCACATGGAAACCCATGTACTGCTATTACAGATCGCCGCGATCCTGGTCGTCGCCCGGCTGTTTGCCGAGATAGCGGCCCGCTTCAATACACCGCGCGTCATTGGTGAGCTCTGTGCAGGCATTCTCCTCGGGCCCAGCATCCTGGGATGGATCGAGCCCAGCGATCCGATCAAACTGCTCGCCGAGATCGGCATCATCCTGCTGCTGTTCGAAATTGGCCTCGAGACCGACCTGGGCCGCATGATCCGCTCGGGCCCCCGTGCCCTGGTGCTGGCGCTCGGCGGGTTCGTCGCCCCATTCATCCTCGGTGCGGGGTTGTGCTATTACACGTTCGACCTTCCCTTACTCGTTTCGCTCTTTGTCGGCGGCACCCTGACCGCCACCAGCATCGGTGTCACAGTCCGGGTCCTGGCTGATCTGGGCCGGCACAATAGCAATGAGGGTCAGATCGTGCTCGGCGCGGCCGTGGTAGACGATATCCTCGGGGTGATCCTGCTGGCGGTGCTCTATGAATTCTCCATCGGCGGCGCCGTCAGCCTGGTCAACGCCGGCTGGATCGTGATGTACGTTTCCATCTTTTTCATCCTGGCCCCCATAGCGGCAAAACTGATTTCGTACGCAATACATCACATACATCAGCTCAGCGACGCGCCCGGTTTTATTCCCACTGCCCTGGTCGCGCTGGTATTGAGCTTTGCCGCCCTCGCCCACTTCGTAGGTGCCCCCGAATTGCTTGGTGGGTTCGCGGCGGGTATTGCCCTCTCCAGGCGTTTTTTCCTGCCGCTGGGCCTGACGCTCCGGGTCAGCCCCGGTTTCAACAGGCGGATGCACGACAGGATGAAACCCATCATCCAGCTTTTTACGCCCATCTTCTTCGTCATGGTGGGCCTGTCGCTGGATCTCTCTGCAGTAGACTGGAGCTCCCCGTTTATCTGGGTATTCTCAATCGTGGTGACAGTGGTTGCGATCGTCGGCAAACTGGCGGGCGGCCTGCTGGTGCCGGAGAATCATTACGCGCGGGTCGCTATTGGTATGGCCATGGTGCCGCGCGGCGAAGTGGGACTCATTTTCGCCGAGCTCGGCAGAATCTCGGGGATCTTCAGCAACGAGATCTATGCCGGCATGGTGATTGTCGTCGCGTATACGACGCTGCTGTCTCCGTTCTGGATCAAGCTCTACTACCGGTTCTACGGCGACAAATTCGCAAAAGCGGAGCCGGTGACTGTCGCCACTGACAAGATGTAGGAGCTGTTGAGCGCAGCGAAACTGCGATCGCGTTCTTACGACCGCTCCTGCAACGGTGGCTTCAGCAGATCCGAAATCTGCTGCCTCACAGCGGCATCGATCTGCGGCCACCTGGTGACATGCTCGCGGTCAAAGTCATACAGGGCCCTGAGCCCGGGCGCAACGACAAAGTAGGTACGACACCAGGCGTAGCAGTTCGTGACGGGATATCGACCGTTCGGATCGAGGTCGCGCATCCTGTAGAGACTACTGGACGAATCCTCGGTGTAGCGGTATTCCTCGATGTCAGTGCCATCCAGCTTGTACGGGCCGTATTGATAGTTCCGAATCTTGCGGGCGAGCACCTCATCGCCATCGTTCGTTGGCATTTTCTGATGTTCGTCAGCTTGCAAGATGACCCTGGCGCAAACAGGGCCGTCGACTTCGGCTGGCAAACAAACCCGAATATTCATGAACTCGGCGATGCTTGGACTGGCGTACGATCGCCGCGCCAGGACGGCGGGGAAATATAGGGTATGCGCGCCGATTGTCCGCAGCAGCCGGCCTTCGTCGTCATACCCGACGGTTGGTGGCAACGACGACGATTCACCGTCGTACCAAAGAGCAGATAGCGCGAAATTCCGCACAGCGAGATCCAGTTCTTTCCAACCTGCAAGGTCCTGCGCGGCAGAACTGAGAAAACCGTACTCGAGATAAACCAGGCCATATATCAGGTATCCCACGCGGCAGTTCAGATGTGCCCGAATGCTGTAGCCGACAGAGTCGCAGACGACAATAAACGAATCGGAACCTGGCGCGGCGTAGGTCTCGGAAAAGTAATAGTGCCTGGCTCCATCGCGATACACGAAAAGCCCTGCTTCCGGAAGCCACTCCGGAGCATATTCGGATCCAGCGACAGGCACTCTGGCAATGGCTTCGTCGCCAGCCCTTTTTATGGCTTTGTCTCCCATGTACGACGAGAAACGAATGCTGACGCTCTCTAGACCGGAACCGGAGTGTTCTGCTCTTGAGACCAGGTCTGGCCCGTATGCGCGCACCACGACGCTGTTGTACCCGTCGCTCTCTGCCTTGTACCGCTTGGGAAACCACAAATACTTGTTGTGGATCTTGAAAACGTCCGTCTTATCCGGATCGGCTGTCTGGCCCGGGCGATCTCTATCCACGTCAGCTTCGCCAACGAGAAGGGTGTTCGGACCGGGTATCAACCACATTCCGATCAGATACGTGAACAAGAGAATCGTGAATGCGATTCGTACCCACGTCCCCAACGAAGAGGATCTATTAACTGCTCCGGACATTACTGAATGATTTCGCGTTTGAGCAATGGATGTCCAGTAACGGGATCATAAGACGCCTACGTGCACTACTTATTGTGCTCGAATGCCCGGCGATTTACGGTCAGTACGCTGTTCTTCCTGTCTACCTATAGAGAGGTGTGCCATGGCTTCCAACTATGAGACCTTCTGGGAGAACGACTGCTTCGCCGTGGTAGGAGACCAGGCCAGGCAGAACTTCCCCATCCTGACGTATCGGGGCCTCAAGAAACTCGGCAAGTCGGTCTTCCCGGTCGACCCCACCGTGGACGACATCGAGGGCGACCACGCTTACGCGACGCTCGAGAGCCTTCCCGAAAAGGTCGACGCCGTCGTTCTAGAGGTGCCGAAGGAGGACACCAGGGACTGGGTGGCGAAGGCCGCCGATGCCGGCATCAAGGATGTATGGATCCACATGGGGCGGGAGACCCCGGAGGCGCTGACCCTGGCGCACGACAAAGGGTTGAACGCCCGTACCGGGACCTGCGCCGTCATGTACGTCAAGCAGGAGCCTAGCTACCACTCGATCCACAAGTGGATCGCCAAACTGGCCGGCAAGTACTGAGTAGCGGCGACGCGCTTTGAACGTTAGTCCGCGGAAGCCAACAGGTACTCGGCGACGGCCTGGTAGGCCGGCAGCGATGTGGGGTCAATTACGGCATTCTTCGCGGCGGGGTGCGATGCGAACCTGACGATTACCATTTGCGCTGTTGGATCGACATAAACCGTCTGACCGTGCACGCCGCGAGCCGCAAATGCACCGTGCTCGTTGTGAAACACCCACCACATGCTGCGATAACTGCCACCCGGTATCGTGCTGTAGCCAGCTTTGGCAAATGCCGCCCTGTCGCCGCCCGAGCGGATGCTGTCGACAACGATTCCAGGGAATAGCCGCAAGCCGTCAACCGCGCCTCGGTCCAGCATGAGCTGCCCAATCCGGCCAAGGTCGCGCAGGCCGGCACTGAGACCACCGCCAGCGAACGGTGTGCCGATGGAATCGACCGTCATGTAAGCATCCTGTTCGGCGCCAATCCTGCCCCAGACTCGCTCCGAGAGAAACTCATTCACGGCGCGGCCGCTGACGCGGGCAATGATCCAACCCAGCGCGTCGGTGTTGATCGTTTTGTAGGCAAAGGCCTCTCCGTGTTTGCCCCGCTGACGGACGGTCTGCAGATACTCGAAATAGCTGCGTGGTCCGTCATAGTCGGCGGGTTTGGGCAGCGGATTTGCTGCCCGGTTGTAGATCCAGACATCGGCTTCGGGATCGCTGTAGTCCTCGCTGTATTCGAGTGCCGCTGTCATGTCCATGACCTGGCGAACGGTCGCGGTGCCGAACGCGCTATTCCCAAGCTCCGGCACAATAGACGCGACGGTGGCGGTATCGTCCAGCTTTCCCTCTGCAACGAGGATTTCCGCCAAAAGCCCTGTCATCGACTTGGTCATCGACATTGCACCGTGTTTACCGGCTTCATCGAGGCAGCCGAAATAGCGCTCGTAGACGACACGGCCTCTGTGCAGTATGAGGATTCCATCTGTGTAATTGACCGAAAGCGATTGCTCCCACGTCATGGGCTCGTCGCCACCGAGCGGCACGAATGCAACACTGTCGATTTTCGGGTCGAGCGCTGTCTCTAAGGGCTTGGGCGCGCCGAGACCACGGCTAACTTGCGTTGTCGGCAGTAGCTCGCGAAAGTGACAGACGGTCCACCGCATTTTCGGAAAACTGAAATAATCCGAATCTGGCTGGCCGATGGTTTTGTCAACCGGCGGCGGGAACCCCTGCATCCAGCCGAGTGAATTCGGGTCTGACTCGCTCGCGCTCAGCGTGCTTTCAGAATCGGCCAGGGCAAGCCCGGACAGTCCGGTCAGTAGTCCGGCTGCCAGCAAGCTCCGTCCGGTTCGAGGGGTGGCGGCCGTCATAGACTCCATCCTTCCGGTTCGTTTGTCGTACTCGTTCTAGTCTGCCCAGTTCAACGCCGCAACCTGCCCCTGGCGTGCGTAGTCAGCAGCCTCTCCCAGGACTCGAGCCGCCTCCTGAGGCGCATGGAAGCCCATAGAATTCTCTGCAGCGATGAAGTCAAGTCGCCACTGCGCCTTGCGCTGCAACTCGAGTGCGGGCTCGAGCTGTTCCGGGGTAGCCCCGTTCGCTTTCGCCTGCTCGACTGCGTCGAGCAGATCCATGAGCGCCGCGCCACCCCGTTGCAGGAGGTCGAAATTGCGCTGCTGAATCGCGTCTACCCTCGCAAGGATTTCCTTTTCCGAGAAATGGTGACAGGTCTGGCAGGCACGGTTGACGTTGAGCAGGGGGCTGCGCACCCAGTGATCGGAGACCTTGGTTGCGCCATCACGCTGGTATGGCATATGGCAATCGGCGCATGCCACCCCGCTGCGCGCATGGATACCCTGGCTCCACAGCTCGAACTCGGGGTGCTGCGCTTTGAGGATCTCGGCGCCGCTCTCGGCGTGTCTGTAATCGAAAAACCGTTGGCCGTTCTCGAATGTGATGTTATTCCAGAATGTCTCCACGTTGTCGGCGGTCATACCGTCGCCCCACGGAAATGTGAGCGGCATGTTCGCTGCACAGTAGTATTCCACGTGGCACTGCGCACAGACGTAGCTACGCATCTCGGTGCGGCTGGCATCGACGTTAGGGTCGTATGGGCTGGCTCGATCCCCCTCCCGCCATTTCTGCAGCGTCGGAAGATGGGGAACGGGGGCATCGCCCTCCGCCAGGGCCTGGATTCCGAAGACAAAGCCGGGCCGTGTCACCCTGAGGGCCATTGTCTCCGGATCGTGGCAATCCACGCACGATACAGGGTGCGCGTGCCCCATGTCGTGCAGTTTGGCGTTCAGATCCTTATACGAATACTCGTAGCTTTTCTCGAAGCCTGCCACCGCATCGCCTTCGCCCAGCTCGCGATACAACGGCATTATCGACGCGTGGCAGTGCAGGCACGAGCCGGTCTGCGGTTTCGTCTGTCGTTCCGTCTCTTCCTGGTCGACCAGCATGTACGCGTGGCCTCGCCGATCGCGATAGTCGATAGAGAACGCGTAGCCGCGGAACATCCGCTGCAGCCAGGGGTCACGTTCGATCTTCTGCTCGGGCAAGGCCTCGCTGCCGCCATGGCCGCCAAAACGGGTCCGCGTCGCCTCGGCCGTCCGCAGGTACGAGTCGTACTGCCTGGGCCAGTTGACGCCCCATTCGGCCGGGTCCGTCGTGTCCTCGGTAACCTCTACCAGCCGCACGTAAGACGTCCTCGCTTCGCTCTTTCTCTCGAAGATGTTGACCAGTAGCGCCGTGATTGCCGCTGTCGCAATAGCAACCACCACAATAGCCGCGATTACGCTCGTTGTGGTCCATCCGCGCTGACGATTAATCATCTTCATCGATCCTTTATTGAAATAGTGAGCTCGGGCCCACCCAGACCCGTGGTTTCCCCATGGCCTACATCGACGTGACAATGCACGCATCGAACGTCTTCCTGAGTCCCGTTTACTCCGACGACCAGTTCGTGGACGAGATCCGTATGACAGGCCAGACAGTTTTCTTGCAGGATTCTGGCGTTCGGCCCCTTGATCATGATGGGCTCATGAAAATCCTGCAGCGTAAATCCCTTGGAGTGATGCCAGCCGTTGTCGGCTTTGGCCAGGTACTTGCGGAAGAAATCGTGCGGCAGGTGACAATCGACGCATCGCGCCACGGCGTGATGGCTCGCTTTCTGCCAGGAGTCGTACTGCGATTGCATGATGTGGCAGTTGACGCAAACCTCGGGGTCGTCGCTCATGTAGGAGAACCCCTCCGCATACAGGAACGTGTAACCACCGACGCCCAGGAGAACGCCAATAGCTACTGCCAGTACGCCTATCGACTTGCTCATACAGCGCCAGTACCTTCTTTTCGGGTGGTCAGCCGATCCAGCCGTTTTTTATCGTAAGACTTTACGCGCGCAGGCGCAAAGGCAAACCGGCGGTACGCAGGCTGGTTCGTGAATTGCGGGACATTGATCGCGGTCTCACGACCGCTCCTGCAGCAATAGCACGTTACCTCAACCGGCTATAGCGAGCTCCGCGACCGCCAGCACAATCATGAAGACAGCGCACAAGGTCCAGAGCGTGCCGAGAACGTAGGCAGTCACCTCGGACGCCGGCATGCCGATCTTTTTTCCGTCCCTTTTAAGGACGATACGCGTGATGCTGAAGACCCCGGGAAAGTACAGGTAGACGCCACCTCCGACCAACGCCAGAATCGGCCAGAACTCGTTTCCAATCAGCATCATGAGTGCCGATGCGGGAAGCATCCACGTGAGCAGGACATCCATAATGCCCTGCGAAAACCGCTCGAACAGGTACATCGAACGATCGACGTCTTCCTCGGGCTCGCCCACTCCGAGCTTTACCGCTACGCGCGGCGCAAAGACCACCAGAGTCTGGCCCAACCAGCAGATCAGCCCGAGAACGATTACCAGGATCGCCAGAACCGTCGTTACCATGCTATGCCCCCAACCTCGAGCGAGGAATACTCCCGACAGAGCAAATAGCTCTTTCTCAACGACCTTACCGAATACCGCCGCTCATTCTAGACCCGATTTCACCGGCTGCGTAGCTACTCCAGGTCGAGTACCGCCTTCGGCCGCACCAGCTTCTCTTTCCCGAGCAACGCCTCCACCTCGTCGATCTCGATCGGGACGAAGCGCGTTAGCCACTCGCGGCCGTCCCTGGTCACCAGGATATCGTCCTCGAACGCGACGCGCGTACCGTTGACGACGGCGCCCTGCTCGATCGCAATCACCATGCCGGGCATGAGCGGCCCGACGTAGTCGCCGTGCTCGTGCACTTCCATGCCGATGAAGTGGCCGATGCCGTAGGTATAACTCTCGTCCCAGCCGCCCGCGTCCTTCAGCATCTGCATCGCGATGTCCTGCAACTCATGCCAGGTGACGCCTGGGCGCACTTCGCTGATCACGGCCTTCTGTACGTCGAGCACGACGCGGTAAATTCGCTTCTGCTCCTCGGTGAATTTGCCGTCGGCGGGCACGGTGCGCTGAATATCGGCCGAGTAGTGATTCATGCTCGCGCCCGTGTCGAAGTGCACGAGCGACCCCGGCAGGATGCGGGAGTCCCCCTTGCGCGCGGCCTCTTCCTCGGCGGTGGTCTCCCACTTGATTTCCTCGTTCACGTTGCTGGCCGGCGAGACGCCCGTGGGAAAACCCAGGTCGGCGCCATTCAGGCGGTAGACGTAGTCGACCGTATGCATAACCTGCAACGTCGTAAGGCCCGGTGCGGTCGATTTCATGCCCTCGATCAGGCCCTGCCCCGTGATCTCGATCGCTCGTTTCAGGTTCTTCATCCCGAATTCGTCGATGATCATGCGCATCGGGTCGAGAAGATCGCCGGCGTCCCGCACGATCAGTTCGCTCGTGGCGGCCTGCATGCGGCCGACGAAATCAAGGCGTGGATTCCGCGGCTCGTTCAGGTTCGTGAAGCGCGGATAGTTGACGTAGAGAATCTTGTTGTCGTTACCCCAGCCGCGGGCGAAGTCCGATGCGACCTCCTTGAATCGGAGCTGGGTGATGCGCAGGTTGCGATAGTCGCTCAGCGCGCTGCTCATGTGTTCGAGGAATCGGTCCCGCGGAAACACGTGAGCAATGCCGGACCGGCGGTTCGCCTCCGCCGGTTCCATGTCCGTGTACAGGACCTCGCGATACGTATCACCGCCGGGATTCAGCACGAGGACGTGACCCGGCGGCTGCGAGTCGTAGACGCCCGTCAGAAACACGAAGTCCTTGTGCTCGGTGTCGTCTGTATAGAACTCGTAGCGATTGGGTTGAGACCGGTCCGCACTCGTAATGACGGCTATGCCGCCTTCCATGCGTGCCATGAGCCCGGCGCGGCGGGCGATGGCCGCCTCGCGATGGCCCTCGCGATACTCGACCGCCGCGAGCGAGATTTGTCCTCCCGCAGCCAGGGCGCTACCGGTTACGAACAGCGTGGCGGCGGCGATAGTGGCCGCCCGGGCGACGCGGCGCGTTGCGCTCGCCGAGCGTTGCTTGGTGCTGGTCATGGGCTGGTTTTCCTCATGCTAGCCAACATCGGGAATCAGGTTACCGGGCAGCGTGTCAGACAGGTCGTGCGGAGTCGAGGGGAGAGGTCTTCGCCGGCGCAGAGACTGTCTTGCTAGCGCGGACCTCGCGTCTTGCGACGGGGAAGAATCGCCTTCAGCGAAGCAATCCTCGCTATCGTGGATTTGCTGGTGCTCCTGTACAGCGCCGCCGTCTTCTCAAGCGCTTCTTCTTCGAAAACGTTAGCCGGGCGACCACGGATCGGCCGGATCGCGCGCAATACTGTCCTGGCGATTCTGTACTTGAGGGAAAACGAACGTCGCCTCTGATAGCGCGGCGCAATGAAGACCCGCTCGACCATCGGACGAAAATGATCCAACGGTAGCGTGTCATAGCCAGGGTCGATAGCCGGTCGGTCGAGATCGTCTGCGAGCGCAAGCGCAAGATAATACGCCGGGTGCAGCCGGTGCCGGCGACGACGCTTTCTGTCGACTGCACCGGTCTTGCGCACTGGGGTCGTGAAGTCCTCGTGCACGGCGACCGCCCAGGCCACATCCGGCCTGACGAAAGGCTTCAGGATTTCGGCGGCTATTGGCCCGTGTTTCCACCAGGCAAAGAGTTTACCGACATCATGACAAAGCGCCGCGACGATCACTTCCTCGTCGGCACCAGCGCGTTCGGCGCGCGTTGCAGTCTGAAGTGCATGATCGAGCTGATTCAACGCGCGCCCCTGCTCTACGCGGCCGTCTTCGAGACGCTCCAGCGCACTCAGCATGTCGAGTATTTGATCGGCCGGCGTCTGGTGTGGCTGTCTTACGGGAGAGGGTCTTGCGGAACTCACTGCGGCTTTCATTTATTGTTGTTATAAATCCGTCAATTTGCCTTAACAGATTGCTAATCTCGGGCCTTGAAGTCAAGACTCGCCCCCGCCGAGCGTTCCGATTCCCTATCGTAGTCGCAGCACCTAAGGAATGACTCGTATAGACACGTCGGGCGTCATCTCGCATCCTAGCAGCAGTGGCGCCGAAACAATGGGAGCATTTCGAGCACGCGGCGGACGTTGGCTTGTCGGCCGTGGCGGACACTCGCGCCGAACTCTTCGAGGCCATGGGCGAGGCACTGACTGCGCTGATCACGGAACCCGCGAACGTGCGCGCCGAAGAGCGCGTCGCGATCGGCTGCGAGGCACCCGATGATGCCTTGCTGCTCGCCGACTGGATCAATGCACTGGTGTACGAGATGGCGACACGCAAGATGCTGTTCGGCGCGTGGCACGTGCGTCTCGAGAATCACTCCCTCGACGCCACCGTCGCTGGCGAGCGCGTTGATCGCGACCGCCATCAGCCTGTCGTCGAAGTCAAGGGCGCGACCTATACTGAACTGGCCGTCAGTCAGGACGACACGGGATCCTGGCACGGCCGCTGCATCGTGGATGTCTAGACCATGGACCTGAACCGCCTCGAACAAATCGACGAGTCTTGCTGGCGGATTCCTGCCGACGGCGAGATGAATGTGCCGGGCGTGTTGTACGGCGACCGCGAGCAGATCCTGCAGATGGACGACAAGGTTTACGAGCAGCTGCGCAACGTGACGCTCCTGCCGGGACTGGCCGCACCCGTCTACGCCATGCCCGACGCCCACTGGGGTTACGGCTTCCCGATCGGCGGCGTCGCTGCTTTCGATGCCGACGCCGGCGGGGTCGTCTCCGCGGGCGGGGTGGGATTCGATATCTCCTGCGGCGTCCGTACGTTGCACACCGGCCTGCGCACTGGCGACATCGAACCCGTCAAGTCGGCGCTCGCCGATGCGCTGTACTCCGGGATCCCGGCAGGCGTAGGCAGCCAGGGCGGGATCACGCTCGACGATGCCGAGATGGACGCGATGCTCGCCGGCGGCGCGCGCTGGGCAATTGACGAGGGCTACGGCAATCCGGCCGATCTTCGCCGAACCGAGGAAAGAGGCTGTATCGCGGGCGCCGACCCGGCAGAGGTGTCGGCCCACGCGAAGCGACGGCAGCG
>JAAUYH010218867.1_pt1 | contig 47707 bp, 42 predicted proteins | sample 7278061 | NCBI WGS metagenome assembly JAAUYH01 (sample SAMN14350203, study PRJNA611818) | marine sediment metagenome | isolation source: surface marine sediment (0.6m) | place: French Polynesia: Moorea | collected 2018-08
ACTCAACGCTCTTAACCCGCGCACGTGACTGGCTCCGCAACGCGCTGCTCTCTACCCCACAATAATTTTAGTAATTTCATCTGTACTTCACCAGACTGAGAAAAGCTATAACTGTTGAGGGCAACGGAACACAAAAAAATAAATTATCCCAAATTTTAGTAGGGACGCGGTTTCCGCGTCCCTACCCAATGATATGAATATCACAAATATTAAATTGCTTGATTTTGCATCTAACGGAGTTTAGAAGATGCGGAAAGGTTCCGATTTTTCAGTAAAGTGAATTGGTAGAATACTTTCCACATTTTCCGGGGGATTGGGAACTATATAGTAAGTAATTACATACCCACCGTTGGATTGATTATTACCCGCTTCAATACCTGCTTCCATAGCTCTGTTGACTTCTGCAACCTGTCCCCGGACTGCGACTAACAAACGAGCGCTTTCCGCTAGACCGTAGTATACAATCGTAACTGCGGCAGCTTTTACCATTGCATCTGCTGCTACTAGTACAGCCGGAAAACCTTGTGTTTCAATTACTCCCACAGCCATTGGCATGGCTTTACTCTCCACTGGTCAAAGCATAATTAATTTCAATTGTACGTGGATTTGTACCCGAAATTTACTTTCAGTGACAAGGAAGTTTATTTGTCTTTCGGACTTGGAAATAGAGACTGGGGGTTGAGAATCCACATTTTGCGTCAAAGTATTACTCCCTTCCCGGTCTTACGAATACCGATTTAATGAACCGCGTTAGACACGTAAAGCCTACGGCATAGCTAAGCGCAAAGCGCTCAGCCTTCCCCTTAGGGTAGAGTAGTGGCTTCGGTGCAGGGTAGGGTAGGAAGAAAAAAAAGAAGATAGGCAATCTTACACCACCGAAGGGAGTAATACAAGATATGAGGAAAAAAAATGATTTAACTTTGAACCTTGTTTAGATCAATTTGCTAAAAATATGATACAGATGATAGAGAAGTCAACAGTAATAGGTTAAAAGATTAAAAACATGAAAGTAAAATTTGTTTCATTTGAAAACTATAAAGCTTTTTACGAAAAGCAGACAATGCGATTAAAACCAATTACTCTTTTGATTGGTAAAAATAGCTCAGGTAAAAGTTCTATTGCCAAATTATTTACTTTGTTGGAAAATTCTCTTATGGGTAATATCGATGTGCCATTGTTATTAAAAAATAATGGGGTAGAACTAGGAGGTGAATTTAATAATTTATTCTTTGAAAATAATTCAGGGGGAATCCCTTTAATTTTTAATATTGTATTTGAAGATGATGTGCAAATAGAGATTGGTTTGCTACCAAATAAGAACAGCTATGGATTAGAGATTTTTCAATGGAAATATAAAGATGATACCCAACAATTCGAGCTTGAACTTAATGATGATGGATAGTTTGATAGTGTTAGCAAAAAAACATACGAATGTAAATTTAAAGGATTTATCCCTATTAAGTTCAACGAAATAAATACCATAAATAATTTATCTGACAATTTTAAAATAGAGCCAATTGATGTTGACTATATCGGACCATTTAGGATTTTGCCCGAAAGATATTTTTATTTGACAGGACAGATACAATTTAGAGACACGGGAGTTGCAGGTGAGAATGCTTATACAATGCTTGCAATAAGTAAGTTAAACAAAAACGATGAGTTACATAAAAATGTAGGTAAATGGTATAAAGAACATTTTGATGGCTGGGAATTAAAGGTCGATGATAGAGATAAAAAACCCCTTATTCAAATTTTACTTTCAAAAAATGATACAGATGTAAATATTGTAGATGTTGGACAAGGTATGAATCAAGCCTTACCTTTAGTTGTACGAGCTAATGTAAAAGATAGACCAGATTCCATGATTATTTTAGAACAGCCCGAACTCCATTTACATCCTGCTGCACATGGTGATTTAGCAGAATTATTTGCAAAATCAGCAAAGGAAAATAATCAAACTTTTATCATAGAAACTCATTCTGAAAATATGCTTTTACGCCTTCGTAAACTAATTGTTGAAAATAATTTTGGTTTTACACAAGATGATATAGTAATCTATTGGTTAGAAGACGCCGAATTTAAAGGACAAGAATTAATGGAGATTACAATTGATGAAGATGGAGTTTTGAGCGATTGGCGAGATGGGGTTTTTGATGAAGGTTTGAAAGAAATATTAGAAATGCAGAAGGCACTTAATAGAAAAGAAGAAGAAAAATAAATGATAATTTCTTTTAATCCTAGTATTTTTAGAAGTCTAGATACTGAGATACAATCTACTTTAGCCAATATACTTGTAGCCTTGATTGACAATAATATTCATTTTATAGATATAAAAAGTATTAACGCAATTTTTTACAACGATAATCTAGAATATATTTTTGACTCCAATCAAATATCTCAGCAATATTTTTCTTTAAATCATCGAAGAACCTTAAAAGATTTTGTAAGCAAGAAAGGTAAAGTAATAATTAGTAAATTACACGAACAGCACTTGAAACGTATTGTTATTGGCATTGATGAAAATAATCAAGAAGTCCACCCTATTAATGCCTATAAAATTATTACTGAACGGTCAAAAGTTATAGTAGAGAATGGAATTAATGATTGGAAATTTATTCAAGGCATTTGCCGAAAATATAGTAGTGCTAAAACACAAAGAAAGTCAATTTATCAATTATTAAATAAAGCTATCAAAAATGAATATATAGAAGCTGAAAACTGTGGTGGAGTAGGAGAACTCATAAAAGTAACGAAGCGTTGGATCGGTAGCAGTCGCTATCAACATATTTTTAATTATAAGTTGATGGCTATTTTTGATAGCGATAAGCAAAACTTAAATAGTTTGACACCCCATAAAAACAAAATTGAATATTTGAAAGACAAAACAATTACCACTATTCAACCTAGTGATTATGAATATGAATCTAGGGATTTAATCATCTGGCATATTTTATACAAAAGAAAAATTGAAAATTATATACCTTTAAATGTACTATTTGAAAAGATTACATCAATTACTCAGACTCATAAAACTGATTTAGAGACTAAAAGCAATGATGACTTGGATTTTATAGAATACAATGTAAATAATATAGGAATAATTGAGGTACAAGTAAAAGCACGATTCCCGCAAATGTTCCTTGATGATGATTTCTCATACCGTGACTTTGAAAAAAGATGCGAACACCACAAAATTTTTCTGTCGGAAGCAAACGAGAAAGTTTCTGAAATTGAGCAAATTTTACTGAAAATTGCAAAAATAATATGAATGATAAAATAATTGTCAAGCCAGATACCATATATCTTGAAGATTTATTAGATGATATAGCCAATGGTCATTACAAAATACCTATATTTCAAAGAGAATTCGTTTGGAAAACCTCTCAGATGCTGGAATTGTTTGACAGTATTTTAAAAGGTTATCCAATAGGTAGTTTATTATTCTGGAATACCAAAGGCTATAAGACAAAAGATGAAATAGGTCCATATTTAATAGAAAAAAAAAATAATGATGTCAAGTATGTATTAGATGGTTTTCAAAGAATTTCTACATTATTTGGAGTTTTAATGAACCCCAAAGAATATAAGAAAACTAATAATATTAATATTGACAATAAAAGTTTTTTAATTTATTTTGATATGAAAGAAAATAATTTTAATTATATAAGGAGTAAGAAAGATAAAAATATTTTTTCAATTCCTCTTTATGTGATTTATGATAACCGTGAATTATTTAATTTCCTTCGAGAATTAGATAAGGAAGATATTAGAGACAATAAGAAAAATGAATATGTTGATAATGCGAGAAATTTACATTCTATTTTGCATAAATATAGATTGCCTTATGTAGAAATAAAGGGAGCAGATATCAAAAGTGCTGTTGAAATTTTCTCAAGAGTAAATTCAACAGGAACGGAAATTTCTGAAGACTTTATGCTTTCAGCACTTAGCTACAATGAACAAACAGGATTCTTACTTAGTGATTCAATCACTCAATTCCTTAATACTTTAAATATTTATAATTTTGATGAGTTTAAAAGAGACACCATCTTAGATTGTATTTCTAATGCTAATGGCAAGATATACTTTGATGTAAAAATGGAAGATTTAGTCAAAAAGAATGATTTAGAAGATTTTATAAATAATGCATATGTACATATACAAAAAGCTATAGATTTTTTATATAAAAAGATATTTGTAATAGATATTCGTTTATTACCATATCCATCTCAATTAATCTTTATCTCTGAATATTTTAGGCTAAACCCAGAACCAACATTAGAACAATGTAAAGCCTTAGAAAAATGGTTTTGGTTAACTACTTACTCAAATTATTTTACGTTATATTCTTTAAGCCAACAGAGAAGTGCTTATCAAGTATTTTGTGAATTTGCACAAGGAAAGCATGATGATGGAATCTATAAAGTAAACAATGATATACTTTTTAATACAGCCAAATATCCAAGCAAATTAAATTTCACAGGTGTAAGACCAAAAGCATTACAATTATTCTATTTAAAATCAGTTGTTAAACCGGATTCAATTCAATACAAAGAAGGTATAAAAGAATTTTTCGTTTTTACTTCATCAAAAAAAGATAGAACTCCAGCCAATATTATTCTTCGATTATCATCTGAATTTGAAGAAGATAAAGACAAGAAACAAATAGATAATTTTATAATAAATTCTTCAAGTGAAGTTTTAGAAAAGCATTTTATAACAAAAGAAATGGTCGATTTATACAAAAAAGATAAAATAGATGAGTTTATTTCTAAAAGAGAAGATTATTTGAAAATCAGAGAATCTGAGTTTGTAAAAGAAATGGGAATTATATATGTAGATTAAATGTGCCACATTTATATATAGTATGGAGGAGATGATTGGTAAATCTAAACAAATGCAGGGAATGGGGAATAGGAACTCAACTGAAAAACTGGTTTTGGAAGGATCATCTACCAAATAGATGTAAACTTTTATAAAATCCTCAAAAAAGGTCTTTATTGGATTAATTGTATACTGAGATACTATTTTCCTAATAAAAATTTGCACCTTCTGCAACGACAAATCAAGGTTTTTAGGGTTGACAAATCTGTGTTTTAGAATATAATTATCGAAGAGCAAAGAAATGTTCTTGCCAAAAATGTCATGACATCATGACAGCAACCTATACAGCTATTGTGTAACAAAGCATTGCTATCTCTTGCCAACAGGTGCCCCTTTTGCTCTAGCATCTTTTTAGGTTTTACTACCCATAAGTGCTATGGCTTTGAGCAGTCACACACCACAACAGGGGGATTTATCCCAAAAATCGCAGCCTCTATGGGAATTAGATGCGATCGCTCAGGCTTGCGAGAGGACTGCGGTGGGGAAACTTCTACCTGATGCTTTCTACATCCATATTTCCGGATTGCACGCTCTCGATCCCCTACTGCAAACCTATGAAAGTCGTGCGAGAACTGTTGCACCCCAAGGTAAATTCGCAACTCTAGTGAAATTTAGCATCAGTAAGCCGAAGATTTCCTATTTATATTACCCCGAATTTGATACTGAACCCCATCCAGCCTTGGAAGCAAGTATTCAAGTTGACTTAGAAACCCTAGAAGTAAATCATCGGGACTATAGCACCACAGATAATCCTCCCGTACTGCATCGCAAAGAAACCTTTGTTACCCCTGAATATCCCTATTACGAGGAATTTGCGGCATTAACTCGCGCTCAACAAGAGTTGGGATTGCTAGATAATACTAGAGGTATTGGTACTCGTCGGGGATGGCAGCAGCGTTTAGATTTTTTTGGGGTGGAAATCCAAGGACACAAATTAATCAAGACAGCAACAGAAACGGACTCCGAAGTTTTTATCCCCAAAATCGAACGTCATAAAGCCGCAATTTTGCGTCATAATTTATCCCGTCCGGTACGTTTGGGATTAGAAGCTGGGTTATTTACCCCCAATAGCACATTTTTTGACTACGGTTGTGGACATGGAGGTGATGTGAAGCGCATTGCCCACCAAGGTTATACTAGTAGAGGTTGGGACCCGTATTATGCCCCAGAAGTTGAGGGAACTCCTGCTGATATTGTAAATATTGGTTATGTAATTAACGTCATCGAAGACCAGCAGGAACGACGAGAAGCGTTAATTAATGCCTGGGATCTCACCCGCAAAGTTTTATTGGTTTCTGCCCAAGTTTTAATCTCTGATAGCAATAGAGGTGTGGTTGCTTATGGTGATGGGGTGATTACCAGTCGTAACACATTCCAAAAATATTACGACCAGGAAGAATTAAAAGTTTATATTGACCAAGTTTTGGGTGTGGATGCTGTTCCCGTGGCTTTGGGAGTATATTTTGTCTTTCGAGATGTAGCTGAAGCTGAATATTTCCGCGCTTCTCGCTTCCGTTCTCGCACTACTACCCCTAGAGTCCGCAGCTATAACAAGCGCTTTGAAGATTATGAAGAATTACTTACTCCTTTGATGTTATTTATGGCTGAACGTGGTCGTTTACCAAAAAAACATGAATTATCCCAAGCAACAGCAATCACTGATGAATTTGGGAGTTTGAACCGTGCCTTCCAAGTTATTTTACAAGCTACTGACCCCCAAGACTGGGAAAAAATTAGCGAAAAACGTCGTCAAGATTTAATAGTCTATTTAGGGCTGCTGCAATTTAGTCAACGTCCCCAGTTTGGTAAGTTTGCACCAGAACTGAAAGAGGATATTAAAGGCTTGTTTGGTAGTTACAAGCAGGCTTGCAAGAGTGCAGAAGAAATGCTCTATAGTATAGGGGACATGGAGAAGATTGTGGAGTGTTGTCAAAACAGTGCCATTGGTAAAAAGTTCTCCAATTCCCTGTGGGTTCATATCTCAGCTTTGGAATCCCTCGATCCTCTGCTGCGGTTATATGAAGGATGTGCTAGGTATACTATTGGTAGGCTGGAAGAAGCAAATGTGATCAAATTCCACACCAAGTCCCCGAAGATTTCCTACTTGTATTATCCCAACTTTGACAAGGAACCCCATCCTTTGTTATACACCAGTATGAAAATCGACTTGCGGAGTTTGCGAGTTACTTATCGGGATTATGACGATGATGATAACCCCCCGGTACTGCATTATAAAGACGCTTTAGTCACTCCTGACTATCCCCTATATGAAAAATTTGCTAGGTTAACTCGCAAAGAAGAAGACTGGGGACTGTTGGATGACTTACCTGGTATTACTCTTTTGGCTGGCTGGCGTAAATGCTTGGTAGACCATTGTGCCACCCTTAAAGGGTATAATTTACAATGGCGCAAAGATGCTGACCCTTATAAGTTAAAGGCGTTACGTGCTGCGGTGAAAACCCGTGCCAGAAGACGTAAAGCAGAAAATATTACATAATTGGTAATTGGTAATTGGTAATTGGTAATTGGTAATGGGTAATTGGTAATGGGTAATTGGTAATGGGTAATGGGTAATCCCTTGCTACAAGCTTGTAGGGTGTGTTAGGCACATATTTCAAGATGATATGTCACAAAACACATTATCAAAGTGCCTAACCCACCGCTATATAACATGGTGGGTTAGTCTAAAGCCATAAAACACATCTTGCACCGGGGCTAAAAACCGGGTTTCTGAACGCAAAATTTAAGTTTTCAGTATTATTTATTCTCAAGAAACCCGGTTTTTTTGGTCTTGTTGATAATGGTGCAAGATATGACCACCCCACAAGGGGGAAGTCAAAAGTCAAAAGTCAAAAGTCAAAAGTCAAAAGTATTAAACCCCCTCGCAACGAATGAAACAAACACTTCTTTCCTGTTAAGAGTTCCCTGTTCCCTATTCCTTGTTCCCTATTCCCTGTTAAGAGTTCCCTATTCCCTGTGTTTCTTAGGAGATATGAGCACCCCACAAGGGGGAAGTCAAAAGTCAAAAGTCAAAAGTATTAAACCCCCTCGCAATGAATGAAACAAACACTATTTTCTTACTCCCTAACCCCTAACCCCTAACCCCTAACCCCTTTACTCAGTAGGGTGTGTTAGGCACATATTTCAAGATGATATGTCACAAAACACATTATCAAAGTGCCTAACCCACCGCTATATAACATGATGCGTTAGTCTAAAGCCATAACGCAACGGCAATATTGCGTGAAGAAAATCTACACCGCAATTTGCCTCCCCTACTTCTACTTCTATTTAAGATTTAGTTAGGAATTTGTTTTGCTAGTTGTACCCAGGGTTCAATTCCTTTTCTTGTGGGTTGTCCCCCGGTGTTAAATGTCCAGATGTCTCTTTTATGTTGGGAACCGTAGCTAATATGAATGGGTCTATTTGTACCGTAAAAATATAGGGAATCAAAAGGGAGTTTTGCCTGTAAAATCCATTCTATAACTTGTTGGCTGGGTGTATTTAGAATGAAGAAATCACAAGCTGCACCTAGACGATTACAATAATATTTACCATTTTTATTGAGTTCATGAGCCATATGTTGGTCAAGGGATGGAGCTATTCTACCATTTTTTTTACCTGTAATTGGATCTTTTTTTTCGAGATACTTTTTTAAATCTGCAGAACAGAAACCGTAGGTTAAGCGGAAATTTTCTATACCAAAGTAGTCAATGATGGGTTCGAGGATAAATTTGTTTAAATCCTGGAGTGCGGGAATTACTTCTTTGATATTTTGCGGAAATGGGTTAATTTTATCTGCGTATTTTTGATAAGTCTGGGTACAGGTACAAAAATCTTTGAGATTCAGGTATTTACCCAGTTTTAATTCTATGTTATCCATGATATTTTTATTAACGCATAGTTTGGTTATTTGAAATAAAAATCACATGTTCTCACTTGATGAGACCCTAGCTAAATCAAATTTTATTTTTAAAACTTGAGATAGATGCGAACATCAAAAATTTTTAATACCATTCTTGGCTGAAAAGTGATTGATAATGAGGGAATTTTTTTGCGCAATGCGTAAATTTTACCAGATGCGTCAGCAGAATTTCTCCCAGGTATGAGTGATTTCCGCGTAGGGTTTGAAGTTTTTGGGAAACTTCAATCATTGGAATATCTAAAGCAGCTATAATCGAGTTACAGTAAAGATTTATTTATATTTAAATAAAATCTTGACAAATATCGCTTAAAATTCTATTTGTTAAAGAACGGGGGAATCGATAATTAGAGTGGGTATTGATGGGTTTCTCGTCAAAATTGACTTCTACATCGATGACAATTTTGGTAATTAAACTTTACCCACCTGGACAACTGTTGGTTCAGTAAAGAACCTTGGAAAAACAGCGCGTAAAATCCTGAACCTATAATCTATCTAAAGGCTAAAATCATTTTTACTCTTACGATGAATTTATGGAACCAGGTAAAAATACTATTGGTATAGCATCAAACCTCAGCAAAGCTTTGGGAAATTATAGGGTTTAAGTCTTCTTGCAAGATGCTGCTGTTTATCGGAAATTTTATAGCTATGATTTTTGTATCTTTTGTCAGAATTAGTTCGTATTACTGGCGAAGAATTTACTCTTACATTTTACTAGTAAGTAAGTAGGTGGAAATGAAAACAACTATCTTACGAAACGTAAATAAAGAGTGAAACCTTTACCAATGTCAACTGACAAATGACAAATGACAAATGACAAATGACGACCCTAGAAGCGTTCGCTTTCTTTGTACCTACCTACTTACCTTAGTTGATTTAACTCAGGAATCACCCCCTATCCTCGCAATTTAGGGGGAGAAACCCGGAGTTAGTTATATATCAACTTTAGTGTTTAATTGGACCTTTGGAAGCTAACTCCAATGGCGCAGCTGTCATCCCTTTTGCACTTGTGATTACAGCTGCTGGGGACTGATTTGCCCACATTTTACAGTTGAATGCAACTGCTAGGAATTATGTCACAATCTTTCAATCAAGACAAGGTTTTTGAAAACTTTAACCAAATTACGGGTAAGTTTTTAACACCTTTTCAACGCAAAGCATTATTGAAGAATTTACAAGGTAATTTACAGTCAGAATATCGTCGTCGTATTGAAATTATGTTACTCGCAGATGCGGGTAATTCTCAAACTCAAATCTGTGAAACTTTGGGGTGTTCTCAAGAAATGGCGCGTTATTGGATGGCTATAGCTAAAGCAGGTTTGGCACATACATGGCGAGAAAAACCGATAGGTAGACCAAAGACGGTTAATGATAAATATTTACAACGTTTGCGGGAATTAGTGATTAATGGACCCCGTGAATATGGCTATTCTTTTCAGTATTGGACTGGGCAATGGTTAAGTAAACATTTGGCACAGGAGTTGGGGATTGAAATTGGTGCGCGTCATATTAATAGGTTGTTAAAAAAGATGGGTTTGTCTACTAGACCAAAGCGTCAAAAAGAACAAATAATGGGTGAAGAAATGAATAAAATTGGGATTAAGATACAGGATTTACAATCTAAAAATCAGCCAATTTTTCGTTGGTCTTTTAATAGAATGCAGGTGAATAGTTAGAATTTGCAACAGAATTCTGGGATGTAAATAATTATGAGATATTCGAGGTGACTTTATGCCATCAGTGTTTTCCCAGGAACAATTAGGTCAACAATTAATTAATATTTTGGGTGAGTCGTTTACTCCAGGGGAGTTACAAGGTTATGTGCAACAGGTGGAGGTTGTGGAACCACCTGTTGCAAAGCAATTTTGGCAAGCAACAGCTGCAAAGCCGGGAATTTATATTATCCTGGCTGGTAAGGTGAGGTTGTTGGATAGTGATGAGAATTTAATTACAACTTTGACTGCTGGGACTTCTTTTGGGGAGTTAACTCTGTTTCCCAAGGCGAATTTTCAGCCTTATAATGCTAGAGCTTCTTATAGTTTAAAATTGGGTTATCTCTCCCAAGAGTTATTGTGGGGTTTGATGGATAAGTATCCCCAAATTCGCGATCGCTTATGGAGACAAGCTGAGTTATGGGATTTGTTGCTTCTATGTAGCCAAAAGTATGAATTACCTCGTAACTCTAGTGGGGTGGGGATGTTTCAGGCTTTATCTCTATTTCAGCGTCATAATCTCAAGATTGGTTTTGTTTCTGGGAGACTATCTCAAAATTGTCGGTTGTGGTTGTTAAGACGGGGAGAGTTGTTACATACTGATGGAGGGAGGCTAACTCCTGGGAGTATTTATAGTCCTTCGACATTGGAGGATTCCCAAAGTTGGCAGGCTATTCAACCGACAATAGTTTATACTCTCAAGGATAGTGATTGGCTGTCAGCGCTGCAATATTGGTCGGAGTTGGGAGATTGGGTGGACTCTGATTCTAGGGGGGTGGTGTCAACTGTGGAGTCTGTATCTATACCTGTGGAGAGGGAGACTCTCTCAGAACCGGAAATATCATCACCGCAAAAAAGAGATTTGTTTCCCACTCCCAAGGTGACGGTGACTCAATTATGGGGACGGTTGACTAAGCGTTATCCGTTTTGGGAACAACAAAGCGCTTCTGACTGCGGTGCTGCTTGTTTGGTGATGGTAGCGCAATATTGGGGAAAGCGGTTTAGTTTAAATCGGTTGCGGGATATTGCTAATACTAGTCGTAGTGGTGCTTCTTTGAGTTCTTTAGCTGTAGCTGCGGAAACCATCGGTTTTGCTACCCGACCTGTACAGGCTAGTCTAGATAAGTTAGCACAACAAACTTTACCAGCTATAGTCCATTGGGAAGGTAAGCATTATATAGTGGTCTATGAGATTACATCCAAAGCGGTAATTGTTGCAGATCCAGCCATTGGTCAACGTCGTCTTACCCATAGGGAATTTCAAGCAGGGTGGACTGGTTATGCTTTGTTATTACAACCCACAGCTTTACTCCAAGAAACCCAGGAAGCAACTACACCATTCTGGCAGTTTTTGGAATTAATTAAGCCTCATAGGGTGGTGTTGTTAGAGGTATTTATTGCGAGTGTGTTTATTCAGATATTCGGACTGGTGACACCTCTATTTACCCAGTTGTTATTGGATCGGGTGATTGTTCAGGGTAGTACTCTCACTTTAACTGCTGTGGGTTTGGGTTTACTAATTTTTGGCTTGTTCCGGGTAGCAATGAACGGACTGCGTCAATATCTCCTAGATCATACTGCTAACCGTATCGGTGTGGCTTTGATGGTGGGATTTATTAAACATACCTTTAGTCTACCCTTAGCCTTCTTCGAGTCTCGTTATGTGGGTGATATTGTTTCCCGAGTACAGGAAAATCAGAAAATTCAACGTTTCTTGACTGGGGAAGCACTATCAATATTTCTCGATTTACTCACAGTATTTATTTATGTGGGGTTAATGTTTTGGTATAGTTCTTCACTAGCATTTCTCACCCTCTGTATTGTCCCTCCATTTTTACTTTTAGCAATAATTGCCACACCCTTACTCCGAAGAATTTCTAAACAGGTCTTTAATGCTTTAGCCAGGGAGAACAGTTATCTAATTCAGGCTTTATCAGGGATTCGTTCCATTCGTTCCATGGCGATTGAACAAACAGTACGCTGGCGATGGGAAGAAAGGCTGAATGTCTTGATAAAAAAGAACTTCACGGGACAAGTAATTGCTAACCAATTGCAAGTCTTTAGTTCTACCATTGAATCCGTAATTACCACAGGCTTACTCTGGTTGGGAGCATGGTTAGTAATTCAAAATCAACTTACCATTGGACAACTAGTTGCCTTTAATATGCTCCTAGGAAACGTTATCAGTCCCTTCCAAAGACTAACAGTACTATGGAATCAATTTCAAGAAGTCACCGTAGCTGCGGAACGAATTAATGACGTTTTAGAAGCACAACCAGAAGAAGACTTACACAACCAACCCCGTCAATCCCTACCCAGACTCAGGGGACAAATCCGCTTTGTGGGGGTTAGCTTCCGCTACCATCCGGAAAGCGATATTAACATCCTAGAAAACCTCAACTTTGAAATTCAGCCAGAACAAACCGTAGCGGTAGTCGGACGTAGCGGTTCGGGGAAAACCACCCTGGCTAAGTTAATTTTAGGTTTATATCCCCCGACGGAGGGCAAAATCCTGATTGACGGTCATGATATTACTAGTATTTCCCTACGTTCTTTGCGATCGCAAATTGGGGTTGTAGATCAAGATACTTTCTTATTTGGAGGTACAATCAGGGAGAATATCTGCATTGCTCATCCAGAAGCACCTCTAGAAGAAATCAATCAAGCAGCACACTTAGCAGGTGCGGACGAATTTATCCAACATCTACCAATGGGTTACGAAACCCAAATTGGGGAAGGTGGGGGGATGCTTTCGGGAGGACAACGTCAACGGTTAGCCATTTCCCGTGCATTATTGGGAAATCCCCGCTTATTGATATTTGACGAAGCTACCAGTCACCTGGACTCAGAATCAGAGCGTATAATTCAGAATAATCTGAAAACTATTCTTCAGGGACGTACTAGTTTAATTATTGCTCATCGTTTGTCTACCGTCCGCAAGGCTGACTTAATTTTGGTATTAGATCGTGGTGTCTTAGTAGAAAGTGGTAACCACGAAGAATTACTAGCTAAAAAAGGTCATTATTTTTATCTTAATCAGCAACAGTTAACGCCAACTCTAGAAAAACCAGGTTTCTAAGAGAAAAACCAGGGTTTTTGAAAGTTAATTTTTCTAAAAAACCCGGTTTCTTAAAGTCTCAAACTCCAAAAACAAGTTGTTGAAATAAATCGGGTTCCTCAAAGTCTCTATCCCAAAAACCAAGTTGTTACAATCAATGTTCGCAATTAACCCAGTTTCTCAAAGTCTCAACCCAAAAAACAAAGTTGTTGAAATCAACCGGGTTTCTCAAAGAACAATTAAGGTTGTTACAATCAATGTTCGTCATCAAACCCGTTTCTCAAAATTTAAATCCCAAAAGTTGTTACAATCAACGGGGTTTCTCAAAGAAGAATTAAAGTTGTTACAATCAATGTTCGCCATCAAACCCGTTTCTCAAAGTCTCAAACCAAAAAACCAAATTCTTACAATCAACCGTGTTTCTCAAAGTCTGAATCCCAAAAACAAAGTTGTTACAATCAACGGGGTTTCTCAAAGAAAAATTAAAATTTTTACAATCAATGTTCGCCATGAAACCCGTTTCTCAAAGTCTCAAACCAAAAAACCAAATTCTTACAATCAACCCAGTTTCTCAAAAAAATATTAAAGTTTTTACAATCAATTTTCGCCATAAAACCCGTTTTTCAAAGTCTCAAGCCAAAAACCAATTTGTTACAATCAACCCAGTCTATCAAAGTCTCAAATCCAAAAACAAAGTTGTTAGAATAAACCGGGTTTATCAAAGATAAATTAGAACTTTTAAAAGTTAATCCTTCCAATAAACTCGGTTTCTGAAACTCAATACCAGGATACAATAAAAATGCCTAATACTCTAAGTAAACATGACCCTACTGTACTGGAATTAGTACCTCCACAGACACAAGAAAAAGAGTTGCATTACGGTACAGAAGAACTGCTGGATGGATTACCCAGACGCTGGACACGCTCCATGTTGCATTTTTTGGTAGGATTCACAGTGATTACCTTACCTTGGGCTATGTTTTCCAAAGTAGACGAAACAGGTAGCGCTAGGGGAAGACTAGAACCAAAAGACGCAATTCGCAGATTAGATGCTGCTGTCGCTGGTACGGTGATTGCAGTGGGTGCAAAAGAAGGAGAAACTGTCAAAACTGGACAGTTGTTAGTAGAAATTGAATCTGATGTTTTGCAAACGGAATTACAACAAGCGCAGAATAAATTAGAAGGACAATTAAATAGGCTAACACAATTAGAATTAGTCAAAAATCAAATGATGTTAGCAGTTCAAGTACAGGAACAACAAAATCAGGCACAAGCATTAGCAAAAATTGCTCAAGTGAATCAAGCCAAGCAAAATTTGAATGCTAAACTTCAGAATTATAATTTACAAAAATGGGAAAAACTGGCGCAATTAGAACAAGCAAAGCAAAATATTAAGTCTAGTCAAACAGCGCGAAAAATAGCTAGTAGTCGTTTAAATCGGGATTTAAAAGAAGTCCAACGCTATCGTCAACTTTCCCGACAAGGTGCGATTCCAGAAATAAAAGTTGTGGAGTTAGAAAAAACAGCAGAAGAAAGTCAAAGATTACACCTAAAAACTAATTCTGAGATTAAACAAGCTAAGTTGCGTTTACAAGCGGAAGTTAGCCGTTATCAGGCAATAATGAGTCAGAGAAAGTCTGATATTGAACAGGCTAAATTGGCTTTAGATGAGCAAAAAAATACCTATAAAAGTGTTGTTAATGCAGGTAAAATAGCATTACTAAATAGTCAAAATCAACTCAAAGATATTCAAACACAACTTGCCACATTAAAATCAGAAATTGCTCAAAGTAAAAGTCAAATTACATCCTTGAAAATCCAGCTGAATCAAAGAATTGTTCGCGCTCCAGTTAATGGTACAATTTTTGAATTACCCTTCTCACAACCAGGTTCTGTAGTTCAACCAGGTCAAATCATCGCCAAAATTGCACCCAAGACAGATTCTTTGATTTTAAAAGCAGAAATGGCTAGTCAAAATAGTGGATTTTTAGAGGTAGGAATGCCAGTAAAAATTAAATTTGACGCTTATCCATTCCAAGAATATGGAGTGATGACAGGAAGGGTAAGTTGGATTTCTCCAGATTCTAAAATTCAACAAACAAATCAAGGTAAATTGGAAACTTTTGATTTGGAAATTTCCTTACCACAATCTTATATTCAAGCTGGTAATAAACATATTAATTTAACCCCAGGACAAACCGCCACAGCAGAGGTAATTATTCATCAACGTCGGGTAATTGACTTTATTTTAGACCCATTTAAAAAGTTACAAAAAGGTGGTTTAAAAATGTAATAATTTGGTAATCGGTAATTGGTAATTGGTAATTGGTAATTGTGATTTTTTGATTTCTAGATTAATAGTAGGGTGTGTTACGCGGTAGCTAACGCACCATAATTTGTACACAGTTTGAATTATTCCAGGACTTAGGATATTATCATAATCCCTGGTTGGTGCGTCTAGACGCGTACAGTGACTCTTTGAGAATGCTTACACTGACTTAAAGTAGTTACAAGTCTTATTTTTATGTACAGTATTTTTCAAAGTGTCACACACCCTAGAATTATTTATGTGCTACAAAATGTTGATAATTCCAGTAAGAACTGTTTTTTTGGGCTAAAAATGCTAATATTAATTAAGAGGGAACATTGTCAATCGCATCATTTGTAGATTTCAAATAATTCACAAAGATATTGAAACAGGGAATTTTTGCGTAAATCCAATTAATAGTTATCCCTGATTTTTCGTTGTGAGGATTTTATTATGTCGAAAGTTTTGACAGTTTCTGGTGAAGAGATTCTTTATCAAGTCAAACTTTCCTGTCAGATTCCTGGTGTGTTAGAAGCAGCAGCAACTAACAAAATTATTACCGATGCTATCGAAAAAGCTGGTATTGAAATTCAGCCAGAAGAACTTCAACAAGCAGCAGATGACTTTCGTTTAGCAAATCAACTACTGAAGACAGATGATACTTGGGAATGGTTGAGGAAATATCATCTTTCTCTAGATGATTTTGAAGAATTAGCGAAAAGAAATTTTCTGTCAGAGAAATTGGCAAATCACCTATTTGCGAATCAAGTAGAACCATTCTTTTATGAACATCAATTAGATTATACAGGAGCAGTTATATATGAAGTAATCTTAGATGATGAAGACTTAGCTTTGGAACTATTTTATGCTATGCAAGAAGGGGAAATTAGTTTCCAAGAAATTGCTCGTCAATATATTCTAGAACCAGAAGTAAGACGTGCAGGTGGTTATCAAGGAATCCGACGTCGTCAGGATTTAAAACCAGAAATTGCTGCTGCGGTATTTGCTGCAAATCCACCACAAATTCTCAAGCCAATTGTTACTTCCAAAGGAGTTCATTTAATCTGGATAGAAGAAATTATTCAACCCCAGTTAAATGAGCAATTGCATTTTGAAATTCTGACAGATTTGTTTGGTAATTGGTTACAAAAGCAAATCCAAGAATTAGAAATTGTGGCAGATTTACACTGTCAATATTCTCAAGAACAGCGTAAACTTGCTTAATTATAAGTTAGGGATTTGTAGGGGCGCAATGCTTGCGCCCAAGAGGCGTATAGTGACCAATTTTTAATTATTAATTATTAATTATTTCGGCACTTGCCAATTTTTAATTTTTAATTTGGTTCGGAGTAAATAGTTAGGAGTTAAAGGATTTTGTTCCTTTATTTACTCCTTATCTTCTTTGATTTTTATTCATTCAGGGGTAGATAAATATCCTCAGATTTGGGATTTAGATAAGGACGTTGCCATTCAATTCCCAATAGTTCAAACTGTTTTAAAATAGATGTTAATCGTCCTTGTGGAGACTGATTACCTTGTCGCCAAGCTGCTAAATAACCACTAGCAACTATATGACAACGATTAAGTCCAAAACTTTCTTCTGTCATAAATTGATAATCTGGTTCTTCTGCTAGTGATAATCCAGGAGAAAGTAATTTAGTAAACAGCGGTACTTCTGTGCCAAAATTAGATTGATGTTCTCTATAAACAGATTGCAATACTAATCGCAATTGTGTATAGTTACCTTTTTCAAAATACAGAACACCAGAGTCAAAACGCTTATAGTCAGAAGGATTATATAACACCTTAAAACAGAAAGGAATCGAAATAGCATTTAACTGCTGTGTCAGGCTACTCATAACACCAATAGCACCTTGAGGATTTAAATTAAAATAAACCCGCACTAACTTACCATCTTGGTTATTATTAGCATTATGCCTTCCAGCATTACCAACCGCCATATAATACCCATTCTGTACCAAATTTTTGGGCATCCGGATAGCTACAGTATCGCCAACTTTAGCATTAGCTTGAGATGTTTGTAGATGAAGTTTACGTTCTATATATAAAGTTAAATCACTCTTTTTAACTGCTAGAGAACCATCATCTTTTTCTCGTAATATTTGCCAACCGGGGTCAAAAAAACCCTCACCATTATTGCTAGAATGTAATCCCTCGTAAAATCCAACATCTACCCCCATCAGGGTATTATTTTCCAAATTTTGTATTAGTTTAGAATCTGTTACTGTCCCATTTGCAGCCAAAGCTTTTCTTAGAGAACCATTATAGTAAATACCATAAATAAAACTCCGCAACAGAGAACTCAGAAAATTATTTTGAATATTTACAGGTAACTGCTGTAAGCGTTGAAAAGTCTCAGGAGAAACATCCAGAGGCTTATAATCTGGATGATGAATAGCAAAATTAGATTCAATCTCAACCTGATTAGCAATATCTTGCAACGAAGCTAATAAATTTTGAGGAAAATCATCCGAAATTCGTGGAGAAAGCGATTGTATCATCATGAATTTTTCACTAAACTTAGTGGCTTCTTGGTGAAAAGATTAACTCCTAATAAACCGGGTTTATTGAGAAAATTTAAAAGTAGAACCCAATTTTTGATTCATAAACCCGGTTTCTCACTCCCTTGACAAAACATCAATTAAAACCTTTACTTCAATCGACTCACACTTCCTTGATGAGTCAATTCTAAAGCAGCCATTCCGAACACCGTAGAAACAGATTTTTCCGGACGACATAACAAACTTTTGGCAACTTGTAACATACAAATTCCCGAATTTCCAAAAGTTTTTTCATGTTCTAATCTAGCTTGAATAGCTTCAATTAATCCTAAACCAGCAAACTGTACAACTCGTAACAAGAAATCTGGACGATGTTCTAAGATTTCTGGAAAATTAGCCAAATATGCGATCGCCAAAGCTGCAATTGATGGTTGCAACACTTCCAAGGGTGTGGTAGCTAACCGTAATGACTCTTCCAAAGCAATGGCTTTACTGGTAATCATGCTACCCAGCCAAATTTGCAAATAACTGCTAATTAAAGCACCCAAATCGCTAGTAGGATCTCCCCAAGCAGCACGTTCCCAATCTATAAGCCTAATTATACCCTGGCTGGACTCATCACCGTCCATGTCTTCCCAATTGTGACACAGAAGAATATTGTTTAACTTCAGGTCATTATGGGTAAGACAGCAGGGAGTATAACTTTGGCTTAAATTTGCGATCGCTTTACCCAAGCTGTCGTAACGTTGATATAAAGCAAAAAATTTCAATCCATCAATAGGAACCCAGCTAAACACCTCTGGGGTAATTCTCTCCAAACCGAATGTCAAATCGGGAGTTCTTTGAGTAGACGCACCCTGATAATTTTGCCAAAAATCTCGACATTCTTGACGGTTCCAACTTATGCGATGTAGCGATGCGAGAGTAGTTCCTACTACCGTTGCAATTTTGGTAGAGAAAAGATTCTCTTGGGAATAAAAATCTGCTAAATCTCGATAATTCTTTAAATAATTGAAAACAATAATTGAATTCTCAGCATCAAAATGTAAAGCCTCTGAAATATAGGGATGAATTTTGTTTGTCTCTGGGAATCTTTGCAAAAACTCATGCATTTGCCATTCCCGCAAAAATTCACCAGTAGTTTTACCTTCTCGATTGTAAGGTTCTTGTTTAATTAGTAGTTGACTACCTGATGGTAAACTAAGTAATAAGTTAAAGTTTTTGGCAGGTTTGAGTTCAATTTCACTCTCAGACTGTTGTGATTGAGTACATATTCCCTGCGCTATCAGGTATTCAAAAACATTTTGGGAACTTAAAAGTAATGGCATTTTTCCAGATACTTTTCTAGTTTATTTACAAGTATTTGTTGGCATCAAAAATTATAGAAGCGCCCTAATGCTGCCCACAAATATTTTTTTAAATAACACTTGAGTATCTACGCAGGGATAAATTTTATTCCATAAATGAATCAGCAATTCTTCTAATGCTATGGATTGCTAATCCAGCGAAAGTATAATTGAGTAACAAAGAAAAATCGTTACCCTTTCCACCATATACTAATCGAGAATCTTTAGTTTGCAAATCCTTGAGAAAACTTCCCGATACAGTATTTTTTTCATCATCAAAATTATTTAAGTCATCAATTTTAATAATAGCCATTGATTGTCTAGCAAAATAATCATGACTAAATTGGTAAATATGAGCAGAATTAAGCTAAAAATATCTTAATTCTGCTCAGCACCCTAGATGACTTCACTCCAAAATCATTGCTTGGTAATCATCAGCAAAATTGCTCAGCGATTACCTACAAATTATCAATGATAACCACCATAACGGCTGAACTTGCTGTAGATAGATACTACATTATTGATAGCGAAACCACCGATACCATATTGTAAATATTTGGAGAATCCATAGCCTTCACCACCATGAATGGACATAGTATCCATTTCGTTCATGTCGTTGAGGAAGCTTTCAGAATCTTGAAATAATTCAAAACCAGAAGGACGCAGTTCGGAAATTTTAATGTTAGCCATTCTTACTTCTCCTCTAAAAGTGGTTGTTAGTAAGTTTAATCTGCCGTTTGGTTAAGCTTGAATCGCTTATCCGTTAACTCAATTATTGTGTGAATCAATTGGAAAAATCAACTAGAAATCAATACTTTTGTAGACCAAAAATCAGGAGTTATGTCTTTTAAATCTCAAGATTAACTAGGCTGTTTTCTTGCAAAGTATAATGCATCCTCTTCTATGTCATCTCTAAAAATAGAAGCCTTATCACACATCTTGCATCAGGGTCAGAAACCGGGTTTATTGCAAATATTGAGTTGCCAAAACCCTAATTTTTCGTTGATAAACCCCGGCAGTCGCTATAACGGGGGGAACCCCAACGCCAGTTCACTCAACGCGGGGAACCCGCGCACGTGACTGGCTCCGCAACGCGCTGCCTCGCTTTCTCCGTGCTTGTTGAAAATGGTGCAAGATATGACTCATAACACAAATTCTAATTTACTAGAAAATATTTAATATTGTGTTTATAAATAATAAGTTATGGGTAACCCTAACCCTAATATTTTTGTATTCAAATTGATTAGAAATAACTCTATATAATACCAATTAGTAGGGGCGGGGTTACCCCGCCCCTACACCCGGGTTACCCCGCACCTACCCCTTTCCTAGCAACAGGTTAAATGATGTTTTTCAATCGGTATAATAGGTTATATATCTTAGCTTTATAAAATCAAAAATATGCGCCACAATATACATTGGACGCACAATAAAAATCGACAAGATTATGCTGAATATTTTACATATAATTAGGGAAATCCCAGGACATTATTTCATTATACATTTTCTGATCGATATTATGAGACATTTTCCGGAATAGGCTGTATTGTCGATAGCTTAAATCATCAAACTTTCGGTCTAAATTTTCTAATTGCCATCGACTTAGATAACCACCAACAATAGTTGTTGTTTTCTCATGAGATAATTCCTCCAAAAATGTTACAGAATCAATAGGATATAAATCGGCTACAGTAATTTTAGCCATTTAGCCCCCTCTTAATTTCACTAAACTTGATAGTTAAATTTCCTTGGACAATATCAACTCTTAAAATTAAAGTCCTGCTTTTATATTTTGCTATCACAACTAAAAAGTCAATAATTCAAGACTAATTTTCTCGACTGAATTCCAGGAATTTTGTCTTCAAAATAGAGGATTAGATAATAGGCAATAATTACTATGAGAGGGAACTATTATTAATATGTATTATCTACATCTATCCTGGGAGTGATTTGTGAACATAAAATCAGTTTTTTTTAATTAAATCTGGCTCCATCCTCACAAGTTCCTCAAAATCTTGATCTATAAAGAATGTAGGGGGTGAAAATCATAACAACCATGCCCAAATTGCTCAACAAAGGGCTAGTGGTGGAAATGGCATTGTGAAGATTATGTGGGAGGTTGATCATGCTTACAGCAGCGGATATTATGACAAAAGATGTCGCCACTATTCGCAGTTCGGCAACGGTAGCTGAAGCGGTTAGGCTAATGAAGGCAAGGGATTGGCAAGCTTTAATTGTAGATCGTCGCCACCCACAGGACGCTTATGGCATTATCACCGAAAGCGATATCGTATACAAAGTAATTGCCTATGGCAAAGATCCCAATCAGGTGCGCGTTTATGAAGTAATGACCAAACCCTGTATTGTGGTTAATCCCGATCTAGCAGTAGAATACGTAGCACGGTTATTTGCCGATCATCACCTGCTGCGAGCGCCTGTTATCCAAGGTACTTTATTAGGTATAATTTCCCTAGACGATATTCTGGCTAGGAGTAACTTCCTGGAAAAACCCCGGACAGTTATCCTCGAACAACAGTTACAGGAAGAAATTCGCAAAGCGCGTACTGTCTGCGATCATAAAGGTATTCGTTCAGAAGATTGTGCTGCTGCTTGGGATGCGGTTGATGAATTGCAATCTGAACTGGCACATCAACGTGCTGAGAGGGTTTTAAAAACAGCCTTTGATGAATTCTGCGACGAGTATCCAGAAGCAAGAGATGTGCGTATGTTTGATACTTGGTGCAGTGGCTAAAAATCATTTTGGTAATTGGTAATTGGTAATTGGTAATTGGTAATGGGTAATCTCTCGTTACAAGGTTTTACCTTGTAATGAATTTTAGAGAGGCTCTGCCTCCATATTTCTCTCGTTACAAGATTTTACCTTGTAATGAATTTTAGGGGGCTGCTGCCTCCTGACTTAATAATAGGCAGTACCGGCTCAAAATGCGTTTCCAAACATAGTCTAGAAACGAATGAATCTAACTTAATACTATGTGAGTAATAGGTTGTATAAAATTATGATTTTTAACAAAATTCTTGTTGCCATAGATGACTCACCCCAAGCTTCAATAGTGTTTACAAAAGCACTTGATCTAGCTCAAACAGAAAGAAGCAAATTGATGGTGTTTCACTGTATTAATTCGGATACAAAAGTAGAGGATAAGCCCTTTCTTGGCATTGCTACCGTAGGAGATGTTGATTTATATGGTACTTTTGCCAGACACCAAAAAAAACGGCTGCAACAAGAAATTGCCAAAGTAGAAAACAAGTTGGAAAATTACTATCAACAGGCAAATTTCAAACAAATTCCTATAGAATTAGCTCACAAAATTGGAGTGCCAGGAAAACAGATTTGTCAACAAGCTCAGACTTGGGGAGCTAATTTAATTATAATCGGTCGTAGAGGTCACAATCAGCTTGCAGAAATTGTCTTAGGAAGTGTTAGTAATTATGTTATTCATCATGCACCTTGTTCTGTGTTAGTGATTCAAGAAACCAATCAAGAAACCAATAATTAATTACTAAATTCCAGCAAACCATTCATAACCTTGATCCTCCCAATAGCCTTTGGTATCCAACAAATTACTAACCAATGTAATTCGAGTTATCCATTTACTTTGTTTATAACCAAGTTTAATTGGAGAAGCTAAACGCAAAGGGGCACCATTATCTACTGGTAAAGGTTCACCATTTTTTTGATAAGCTAATAAAGTTTGGGGATGCAAAGCAGATGCAATATCCCAACTAGAATAATATCCATCCGCTGATTGAAAATAAACATAGCGGATATCCTGTTTAGGTTGAGTAAGGGCTACAATATCCCGTAGTCTAATTCCAGCCCATTGCACAATTGCTGCCCAACCTTCCACGCAAACATGACGAATAATCATAGAAGTTAAGGGCAAAGCCTTTAAGTCTGACATACTGAAACTAAGAGGATTATTAACCTCACCGTCAACAATTAAACGATACTTTGCTTGGTCAATAATAGGAGTATATCTAAAGGTATTGACTATCAATTTATCTGGTTGAATATCAGCCGGGGAAAATTCCGGAACAGGGGTTTGTGGCTTCAATAATAAGGCTCCAACTTTTTCATTTAGGGGTTGGGAAACCTTGCCTACTACATCTTCAAAAATTGGTACACCACAACCATTTAAAAACAAACCAATGCTTGATAATCCAGAGATTTGTAAAAATTGACGGCGTGTTATTTGGGGATGAGATATGCGAATTATACCCATTGTTCAATTTGAGATTTGAGATTTTAATGTTTAATTTTTAATTTTTACATTTTCTTACCAAAACATAGATTCAGTGAGCTTTTCTCCACCAGCTTTTTTCCCCAACCAAAAGTGAAGAATAGCAAATAATATTACTATAGGAACTGAGGAAAAATGAACAATTCTGAGTGCTTGCCAACTGCCAAAGATATCGACTATCCAAGACAATTGAGCAGGTTTATACATGCCTATACCAGTGAATATTGCCAACAACATGATGGGAATAATGCTAGTATATATAATGCGATGCCAGGCATAAATTAGACGCTTAGAATTGTGACTTTTTTGTAGTGCTTTTAAATCATTGACAGCAACAAATCGATGTCGCCAGCGACGGGTAATAAACACATACAATCCATACCACAAAAGATTAACAGAAAAAATCCACATTGCTGCAAAATGCCAATGTCGTCCCCCAGCAAGCCAACCCCCTAAGGTAAATATAGGGGGAATATGCCAACCAGATCGTCCCCCAAAAACAGGATTGGCGTTATAAATTTGTAGTCCACTAGTAAGCATAATAAACAGGCTAATGATATTCAACCAGTGGAAAATTTTTGCTCCTAATGCTTGGGTTGGTAACTTCCGAGTTTTCGAGGTAACGCTTGCACTCATTTAAGCTGAATCTAAACATACTTAAAATTTAGGGTGCCTGAGCATAAACACAATGCACCCTAAAAAGATTTATATTTAATTTTACACTATGGCGGTTCTTGTGGTACGGGCATCCTTGCCCGTCCTAATTTCCCTATATTCCCTACAACCGATGATTAACACAGAATTTTTAAACAACCTATTAGCTTTATCTTCCAATTTGAAAATTCAATTTTTCTTACTTTTTATTTACTGATGATTAATTTAATGGGAGTTGATATCTTGAACTTTTAAACTTTGATTATTATCTTTTTTTCTACCCTGACACTGGTGATTTTCTTTCAACAACCGAATGTAGGTACGATAAGGAATATACTGTAAAGGATCATAACCATGAACGCGGAGAATTAAAACACAAGCCCATGAATATTTTCTGGCAAAAATTGCATTGATTATTTCTTCAAATTGTTTTGAATTCATGATATCTACAGCCCTGGATAACACACTGAATCAGTTGAAAATATTTTTTTCTATTCAGAGTTTATACTGATAATTCAACGATTTCCTATATTTTTTTTGAAATATGGATGATAATTGTATAAAATTTTCATAAAATAATTAATATTTAAAACTTCATAGTCATAATAAAAATTAATTACATTTATTTGTTCAACAAGACCTGATAATTTGGTATTAAAGTCACTAATTGAACTAGTGATATGGAACTATATGGGGATAACCTCGTAGATTACCAATTAAGTTAAGAATTGTAATGGATGCTGATGAACTAAAACGGCTTTATGCTGATGGACATAGAGACTTTACCGGTGAGAACCTATCCAGATTGAAGTTGATTGGAGCTAATCTTGTGGGGATAAATCTCTGGGGAGCAGACTTGACTGGAGCTAATTTAGCCAAAGCTAAACTCTGGGGAGCTAACTTAAGTGGTGCAAACCTTGCCAAAGCCAATTTAACCAGAGCTAACTTGAGTGGAGCTCAGCTCAACCACGCTAATTTACGGGGAGCTAAACTCCAATATACAAAGCTGTACGGAGCTAATTTAACTGGTGCTATTTACGACGAAAGTACCAAATTTTCTCGAAATTTTGACCCCATCAGTAGAAATATGCAGAAGTTTTGAAACTATTAAAAAGTTCAATTGACTACCTGACTACCATGACTGCGGGGATCATCTTGACTACCACCCACCCCTGTTGGTGGGGAAAATTGCGAAACTTCCCCACTCCTTTGGGCATAAGGGATGGGTGAACCAGCAACTAATGCCTGTAAATTACTTGACATAATGTTTCGGGGTAAATCACCGATCGCTTGGGCTGTTGCTTCTCCATCTGTATCTAAAAATACAAAATGGGGAATACCATCAACGCGATAGCGCAGCATTTCTGGTAACCATTTGGTATTATCCACATTCAGCATCACAAAATTGACTTTGTCAGCATACTGCTGTTCTAGTTGAGCAATATCCGGTGCCATCTTCTGGCAAACGGTACACCAATTAGCATAAAATTCCACAAGAGATGGTTTGCCGTTACTGGTAGCTAGTTCTAGGGGTGTAGATTGTTCATCGAGCTGAGAGAGGGAAGCAGTACTGGTTTCGGTTCGCATCCCCAAAAATAGAGCAACAGTTAGAGTGATGGCTACTATCGCTATTAAGAAGTTTCTCACACGCTGCCCCATATTGGATTCCGGCTTTGCTGGAGAATTAACAGGTGATTCCGTACTCATAACAGATTTATTAAAACTTATTAAGCACTGTTATTTTTAGTTTACATCTTTCTTCATTTGCCCTCTGGGCACCTCAGATGTTTTCTCAGTAACCTAGAACAGTTAGGAATACCCTACAAGTCAAAAGTCAAAAGTATAAAACTCCCCTTCTCCCCAATCCCCAATCCCCAGTCCCTAATTTCTACTAACAACCGTGAAAAAACGAGTTACCCTTACTTTTCCCAAACGTGCTGTACAAATACCAATTACCTATCGATTGGCAAAAGATTTCAATGTCGCTGCTAACATTATCCGTGCCCAAGTTGCCCCCAACCAAATTGGTAAGCTGGTAGTAGAATTATCTGGGGATATAGACGAATTAGATGCAGCCATTGAGTGGATGCGATCGCACCATATTAATGTTTCCTTGAACTTGGGGGAAATTATCATTGATGAGGAGGTATGCGTTCACTGTGGGTTATGTACTGGAGTCTGTCCCACAGAAGCTTTGAGTTTGCATCCAGAGACATTTAAGCTGACATTTACGCGATCGCGCTGCATCGTCTGCGAACAGTGTATACCCACCTGTCCGGTGCAGGCTATCTCTACTAATTTGTAATATTTATTCTGTAATCGCCAATTCTATTCAAGAGTTAATTAACTGTCAGAAACCGGGTTTATTGGGAATAATGAACTGTTAAAGCCCTAATAGTTGGTTTATAAATCCGGTTTCTTAACAAAGGTTGAGAATGCTGCAAGATGTAAGTTAACTGATAACTTGCACTCCTATGCAATTAGCCCAAACTCTTGCCTTGGAATTAATTCCAAGGAACCAATAAACAAAGTCTGATAAATCAGACTGGGCAAGGCTTTTAGTACGTTTTAACTGATAACTTGCACCATTCTCAATTAAGTATCCTCACCACCTAGGAATCAATTCCCAGGAACCTATATACAAAGTCTGATAAAGCAGACTGCGTAAAGTATGAGAGCGCGTTTTAACGTGCTTGGTTTATTGGTTCCTGGAAATTTATTTCAAGGTGGGAATGTGAGTTAAACGACATTGGTGCAAGTTGTTAGTTTTAACGTACTTGGACTGTTAGCCTTGAAATTGATTTCAAGGTGGGTTAGTGTTGCTCAATGACATTGCTGCAAGATGTGAGTTAACAGACTATAGTCTTGCTTTTACCTAATATCAAGTATGGCATTCCTGCTTTTCGGGCACATTCCCCATCCCTATCATCGCGATCGCCAATAAATAGGCATTGTTTAACAGGAACCCCGAGAATTTCAGCAGTAATTAATAACCCTTTGGGATCGGGTTTGAGACGACCGATATTTTTATCTGTAGAACTAACAATACAATCAGGAAATAAACCGAGTTTAGCTATCTTGGCTTGAGCGGGATAATCTGAAAAAATCCCAGTAGCTATACCCTGGTTAGTAATCTTTGCAAATAATTCTAATATTTCTGGATAGCGGCAATCATAAAGATGTTTTAATGGAATATCAAAAATCCATTTTTGAGCAACAGTACGAACCTTTTCCGTTGAAGTTTTTAATGCTTTTGCTGTCCATTCATATTGAGCATTTTCTACATCTTCAACAATATCACAAGCATGTTTTTCACGTTCTTCCATGAAAGTTGTGATAATTTTAATATCCTTAACTTCTTGAGGATGTTTGAGATAGTACTTGACTATTTCTAGGGTGACTATCCCATACATGCGTTTGAGATTATATAATGTACCATCAACATCAAAAATAACAGCTTGAAAATCATTGAGATTAATATTTAATTTGTGCTTTTGTTTTTTCAATCGAGAAAGTAACTGCATTCAATGCTCCCAATATAAATCTACAAGATAATTCAACAAAGGAAAATCCCAAAACTGTTGTGTTTAGAAACCCGCTTTTTTTGCCTTGTACCAATTTACGAAAATATTGATAAACATGTAGGGGCGCAATGCTTGCGCCCAATTTAATTAGCAATGCTTGCGCCCAAATTAATTAGTGTCCTATGTAGGGGCGTAATCCTTGCGCCCAAATTAATTAGTGTCCATAATACTGTTTCCAATAATTTCTAATTGGAGGTAACAGATGAGTTCCAAAACAGAAAATGAGGTAATATATACCCATAAAAATATAGGCAATCAAGTCTTGTTGAATAAAAGGGTCAAATTTGAATGCCATTATCAAAACAACAAAAGCAAGAATTTGTAGCCACAACATAATATTTCCCTGATATGCTTTTAAAGCGGGACGAGCTTCTTTCCAGTTATCTATATCTTTTTCCACAATTCGTCTGACAGAAAGAAACCCAATTCCCGTACAAAAAGCCCCAAGCATTAACAATGTTGGAAACGTTCCATTCATGACTATAAAAGTACCCATTAGCAATCTAACTGGCATAGTACTTGCATTCACAAATAATTCCAGATAAGGGATATTTCTGGCAAAAAATGAATAGAATAGGTTGATGACGATAAATGTGATATAAATCAACCCAATGTTTTGACCAAAATACAAGAATCCTACTAAAAGCCCTAGAGAAATTAAAACTGCTGCTAAGATAATTGCCGTAGTTTTACTAATCCTTTTAGAAGGAAGCGGTCGATTTTTCTTGAGGGGATGCTTTGCATCTTTTTCCAAGTCAGTGATTGCATTGATTGTATAAAGTCCACCATAAAGGCAGACATTAAAAGACAAATACATCACCAATATAGAAAATATTAATGCAACATCAATTTGTTTGGCAAAGCTAACTGCTCCCAAAATCACAAATCCAAAATTGAGGTGAAACTTTAATCTAATCAACTCCAGAAAGTCTTTAAACATTCCTTGATACAAAATCGAGAAACGATTTTCAGTTGTTGGATGCATTACATTCCTCTTCGAGATTGAAGTGAGTATAACTAGCTGATAATAATGAATATTTATTGATTACCAGAATGATTAATAGATAGATAATTTAGAATCGGTAAACCTCATTCTATCTAAAGTACTCATCAAAATACTTCAGAACGTTTTGCCTTTTTATTACATGCAAATAGTTAGATTTTTTGGCATCGAAATATCAATCTCTTATATAGAGAGACATCTACAAAAATCAGGTGATGTTCAAATTAAAAAATGATGACTTATTCTGTTATCGAATCCTTATTTAGAACTGATTTTGTTTAATTAATATTGATATAGATAAAATAAATACAGCAGCAATAAATATATTTATGCTTACCCTACAATAAACAAACAAAAATAATTAACTCGTTTCCAGGCTAAACCTGGAAACCCATATAGCGCTTTCCACCCTTATCAAATAAAATAAGAGTATTGTGTTAGGATGGGTGTCCCTTGTCGTTTTAAAGTCTGGAGACAGAGTCTCCCAAAAGTACGTTACAAGGTAGAACCTTGTAACGAGGGAAGGTAGAACCTTGTAACGAGGGAGAGTCTTTCTGGTTACCAGTGTCACGCTGGTAACTAGGGGAAAAATCAGGGTTTTTAGCCTGCGTAGGCAGGCTACCCTAACGGGAAGCCGCTCCGCGTCTAGTGCTTGTATAGCCTCACCCTTCTAGGGTGCAGGTGCAAGATATGAGGAGACAGAGTCTCCCGAAAGTACGTTACAAGGTAGAACCTTGTAACGAGGGAGAGTATTTCTGGTTACCAGTGTCACGCTGGTAACTAGGCTTTGCAGGCTCTGCCTCATGGTTATCCCATAGAATCAAAAATTTTCAACCGAAGGTAAATACATCTGCTATTAAGCCAGTATCACCCACTAATCTAGACTTTGCAGGGGAGTCATATACCACCAATATAGAAGGTACTCCAGCTATATTGTTAAATAAAGTCATACCCTCAGCATGTTCTTCTCCCTTACCAAAAGGTATCTCCAATACTAACTCTGGCTTATGGAGTTGATTTGCTGATAAATTTACACCATTTCTGAGACGATAAACTTGCACCGGACCATCTAAATCCATAGTTGGTCCCGCTAAAATCAACAAATCTTCTCCATCCCAACACAAATCTCGAATTCCTAAACCATTCAAGAATATAAAATGCTTTTTATATCTGTGTCCATCCTCACCAAATTCTTTGAGGATTAAATTACCAGGAGTAGAATCTGCTAATTCTATTTCCAGCATCACCCCCCAACCCCGTAACACCGGACCACGTAAACCTAGAAATATCTTATTTTGAATAACGGCTATACCTTCGACATCAAAGCCATTTTCTTTGCCAGGAATTTTAGCCTGAATAAAATCGCCCAAATGTACATCATTTATCAAAGCATTCATTAATAAATTACCTTGACAAGTAAGTTCAAGTTTCCCAGCACTTAACTGTAAATCTGGATTTTTCGGATGTGGGCAAGATTTTAATAATTCACCATTTACCAGGGGAATACGTCCGAGGATATAGCGGTTTTTTTCTGGGACAATTCTTGCCAATCTTTCTATATTTTCTAAGTCAGATTTTTTGGGTTTTGGCTTTTTACGTTTGTAGCTGTGGGAACCAGTAAACCAAAGATAATAATCACTGTAAGCAATTCCTTCGATATCAATTTCTTCGTCTTCTGGTGCAGGTAAATTCATAAATTCTGCAACTCGAAACTGTTTATGTGCAGCAAATTTTTGTGGTTCTAGTAAACAAAGACGTTCTATTGATGAGGTTTCATCTGAACCTAACCATAAGTAGTTATCCCAGGTAAGCAGCAATGCTGAAATATCTTTGCGGTATTTTACAAAATTATCGTCAAATTCTAGTAAAATTTGGTAGAGCAAATATTGATTAGACATTCTATTTTTTCCACAATTATTGAATTATACAACTTTAAGTAAGTCGGCGAAAAAAATTCAATATATATAAAGAAATATAAATTTTATGTAGGGTGTATTACTCCTGAGGGTACGGCACCTTAGTGGCTAGAACCGACTTACTTAATATAGCCATTTTCAAGTTAATAGAATACAGTCCACTCCCTGACGTTATATATTGCAACTGAGTGAAAAAATGTTTTTTTTGAGAATGACTAATAGCAAAAACCTAAATTTTGCGTTGAAAAACCCGTTTTTTCGTCCAGGTGAAAGATGCGTGTCATCAACACATTAATTCCTATAATATAGGACTTATATTTGATTATTTTTAAAATACCTAGTATCGGCAATGTCCACTCTACAAATACCTAAAATTATTCAGTATTTAGGATAATTATATATCACAACAATTTTCAATTATAAATCAATGAATCTTGTCAATATTAAAATTACATAAAAAAAGAAAAAATCTACTTTTGTTATTTAAACTAATGCTATGATTCGATTACACCACAAAATAGAAAATTCCTATCCATTTATATTACCTCCTATGACTTTAGCTGTTCAACCCACAATCAAAACTCTAGGAGACTATGGTTACGAAGCAGTTCAAAAACACTTTAAGAAAACCTTAAAGTGGGAAACAACAGTAAAGAAAGATAAAGATCCAGAAGCGCTGCATCAAATGCGAGTTGGTATGCGTCGCTTACGAACTGCTGTAAGTGGATTTGCTCAAGCCATAGTTTTACCAAAGTCTGCAAGTAATAAAAATATCGGTAAAATTGCCCGTCGTCTTGGTGTTCTCCGAGATTTAGACGTACTTCAAGAAACTTTGAAAAATATTTATTACCCACATGTACCGAGTAAAGAGCAGAAATATTTACAAACTGCTTTAGATGTTTTGAGTAAACAACGCAAAGATGCACTAGTATATGTACGGTCAACTTTAAAAGAAGAGCGTTATAAATCTCTCAAAAATGGATTAAAAGATTGGTTAGAAAAACCAAAGTATTATCCCCTCGCATCTTTGCCAATGCAGGAAGTATTGCCAGATTTACTGTTCCCACAAGTGAGTAATTTTTTGCTACATCCAGCTTGGTTAGTCGGAACTAAAATTGAAGATAAACAAATACTCATACCTACAGACTGGAAAGCAGAAGATGTCAAGCAACAATTAACAACTAACGCAGAAGTTCTTCATAGTTTGCGCAAACAAGCCAAAGGACTGCGATACCAGATGGAGTTATTTACTGACTTATACGGAGAGTCTTATACAGCTTATGTTGCAGAAGTCAAGAGTATCCAACAAATTTTGGGTTCTCTGCAAGATAGTGTAGTCTTAGGTGAGTGGCTTGTAAATGTGCTCAAGTCGGATATTGACGCCAAACTTCCCACCCTAGCTACTTTATTAGCAAAAAATCGTTACCAATTGTGGCAGCAATGGCGACCTTTACAGGAACGTTATCTGCAAGGAGAAACTAGGAAGAGTCTGCACTTAACAATACTACAACCAGATTAGAAAGTGTTTAGCAAAACCTATTCCCTATTCCCTCTCATGAAGGTTAGAAACCGGGTTTCTATGGATGGAGCGACCACAATCTAAGTATGCACTCCAACAGAAACCCGGTTTCTTTGGGTAGAAATTAAACTTTGCCAGCCAAATTGATCAACTGTTTAAAGTTAATCAAATCGACAGTATTTTTACCAGTATTAATTTCGATCCAACCTTTCTCATGCAGCTTTTCCATGATTTTGGTCGTATCTTCTACACTGATTTCGGTCACATCGGCTAAATCTTGAAAGGGGATATTAAAAATTTGCCTTCCTTGATCTGATTCTTGACCATAACTTTCCCCCAAACTTACCAGGGTATAAGCAAGTTTAACTGCTGGTGGTGCAGTTCGCATTTGCAAGCGCAGGTTAGTTTGTCGCAAGCGTTGTACCATCAATTGTAACATGCGATGATGTAACTGGGGGTCTTTAAATAATATTTGAATAAAGCGTTCTCTGGAAATACTGAGCAATTTTACTGGTGAAAGGGCAATAACATCAGTTGAACGCGGAGATTCATCTAAAATCGCCATTTCTCCAAAAAAATCACCCTTGCCTAAAATTGCCAAAGCCACGGAATCTTCACCTGCGGTATGCCGTACTTTGATCCAACCAGATACTATAAAATAAACCGCATTACCCCAAGCATCTTCCATCAACACAGTTCGTCGGGCTGGGTATTCATGTTCAACTGCAACGTTGAGCAACCATTCCAAAGTCTGAGGACTGGCTGTATTCATCAAGGGGAAAACTTCACTAAAAACCTCTGTCTGCATGAAATATTTATTTGCAAAAATGTCAGATGTGAAATTAAACGTGATATAATATTTAGATATCCGTAATATTTTGTAATATACGATATCATTTGCGAATATTAAACCCCTAACTTGAATCAAGTCTATTGGTTTAGGTTTCCATTACAACATAATAGACAGAATATCGAAATCAGAGTTTTTACGGACAAAGATATTATCTATTTTAATTATCTGTGATCTGTGAATCAGTTTAGTAATGGTTGTGCAAATCAATTTGATGTTATTTGCAGTTTATTGTTCTTGTGAAGGTTTTGTTAATATGTCGATTTGATGGTCTAAATTTTCTACAAGTTGGTTAAGGCAATTGAAAGCCTCTAATTGTTGAGGATTGAAGCTACCGTTACGGAAAGCTCTCTCCTGTAGTTCGTGCAACTTATAACTTAGTTGTTGGCTAATTCTTAAGGTATCTTGACTCAGACGGGTTAACTGTTGTTTTTGATAGAACTTTAATGCTGTTCCCCGTAATACCTGTAATGTTGCTTCTTCACCGTGCTTTCCTGGCATGATTCGCAAGCGCAGTAATAAGCGTTGTTGCTGATACAAGTATTCCTTCTCTACTTGTTTTGTTTCTGCCACCCGAGTCAGAGGAAGGGATAAAAATCGCTTTAACTCATTGAGTACCCCTTGGTAAACAGACAGAGGTACAGTTTCTAATACAGACTGTACAATTCCATTGTCACTCCAGAGTATCCTGCCTTGATAAGGTTGTCTTTCTAAATATAGCCGACCAATTCCCATGGTCAGAACTCGTCCTAATAATTCTGTTAGTAATTTCTTTGGTGGTAATGTAGTTAACATTTCAGTAGGAGTGAATAATTCGGGAGATGCCACCGGCAAAACAGGTATATCTTCAGGAATGTCCACTAAGTGGGAAGTATCTTCCCTCCAGGCAAATACAGTTGTAGTAGCATCCTGTGATATTGTTTTGCTTGTTTCTTCTACAAGGGGTGTGGTAGTTGGAGATTCAGGAGTAATACTAAAAGAGGTGGAATCTGACTCTGGAGTTGACGGAAAATCTGGAGAAATTTCTGTCTGTTCTAAACTAAATCTTGCTTCCTGGTTTTGCGTAGAAGATTCGATGTGGGTTGATTGTTGATTGTCAACAGGAGATTCAATTGACTCTAAAATTGGTTGACTTTCAGTACTAGCTGTGCTATGTAATTGCGGCGTCTGTGCAGCTACATTCTGGGATTCATTATCCTGTTTGAGATAGGCTGATAGGAGGCTCTGATGAGTCTGGGATGTGATCGCCTTCTTTTCTATTGTGCAATTGAGATAGGAGACAATACGACTGACATAATCCATTGCTCCACTATCTTCTAAATCCACCATGCCTAGCACCAGCTTTTTGTCTTCCAACTCTAAGGGCAAAATTTGGTAGTGCAGGCAAGCTTCAAATGGTAAAATAGTCTTGATAAGATGGAAAAGATGTTCACAATCTAGAGATTGCTGCCAATCCGTTGAGTTGGCAGATAGTGCTGACTTAACACCACCTGAACCAACAGCTGGTGTACCCTGTGAAGACAACATAGGTTTAATTGCTTGAAGTTTACTTATATCGTATTCCGTATCTTGATGTTACATCCGTAAAAAAACAATGAGTTTGCTTAAAAACTAGGTAAAAATCAGTACAATTCAGTATAATGAAAACTCATTAACCTCCAGCACTGAGTATTTTGATTTTGATATCAGGATACAACGGGTATTGACGACAACAGATTTAACTGTGACGCACCCGTTTCTTTTCGTAAGACTGACTGTTTGTCAAGTCAATTAAAATTTTATTAACAGATTACTTGCTTCTCAGGGCTTGAGCAGACAGATAAATTTTTGTCCACTCCCCCATAACTTGATGGGTTTTACGCTTTAGTTGTTGGGCTATTTCTTCTATATTCTTGCCTGCTTTGCGTTGATCCAGCACAGAACGCTGGATGGGTGTCAATTGCGTATACAATTGCTCTAGCTGTTGTGGTGTCAGCCCCAAATTGTGTTCATCTAAAGATATTTCCAGCCAGTTATGAACTAGTTCCGGTTTACCTTTGAGAGCAAATACCCGTACTGCATGGTAGCTAATTTTTTCTCTTAGCCGATATATTTCCTTAATCTGCTTTTTGAGAATTTTGGCAATTTCGTCTTGGGATTTGCCTTGCAGGTAAAGACGCAACCACTGGACTGCTTCTTCTCCCAAATTTTCTTGTAAATAACCTTCAAATTCCTGTTTAACGCTTTGACGCAGTACCTGTTTTTCCTCTAATTCCTGTGCTGCTTCATAATCTGCAATGGCTTGAGCATCCGCCAAATTAACGCTGTTGTCACTATCCTCTGCCATCACCTCTTGCGAGACAATGCGAATGGAGTCACTACTGGGCACTTGGGTTAAACCACCACGCTGACTGCGACGCAAGTAATTCACGAACCGATATACTAGTAAAGGTTGATTACGAATTGGTCGCAAACAATATTCCTCAGTGCTAGCAAATAGCAGCGCATCCCGCAGTCTCGGTTCCTTGGTAAATTGAGCAATTGCAGCCATCTGTTGCTGCATGTAGTTGTCACTTTGGAGTAATTCTTGCAGCACTTCTTGCAAAACATCCAAGACACGACGCTGGCGATCGCGACTTAAAGCAATCCAAGTCTGAATTTTATTCCGCAGCGTTGCTAAACTTCCCAATCGAGATATCAAATTACGGTATGCTTTTTCTCTACCTACTCCCAAGTAGCGTTGACGCAAAATCCGATAGCGATATTCTATTGCTTGCTTAGCAATATCCAATTCCTTTGGGTTAAAAGACTCAAACCGTTTTAAGTCAGTACCCAAAAACCAACAAACAATACTTTCCCTGCTTGCTATACCTAATTCGGGACAGTCTGTAGCCAAACGCTGTCGCCAATATTGTCCTAGTTTTTCTGCCTCCAAAGTCATATCGAGATTGCGCTCCTCAAAAGCCTCTTTTAAAGTTTGCATCACAACCCCCATTTCTCCCTCTTCAATTTCTATCTGGCAGTTTTCATGGCTCATGTCGATAAAGACATAATTTAGAGCTACTTAGTTTTATTACGTTCCCAATCATGATACTTATGCAGAAATTTTAACCTTTGTTGAGAATTTTTTAGCCTCAAAGTCCCATAAATAAACTCTTTCAGCCATTTTGACCAGTTTAAAGTTAGTTTGACTTTTTCCTAAACTTTTGTAAACTACACTTTTAAATATTGGGGTTTTTAACAATAACATAAATTATCTCTCCAGGAGGATGGGGTTGAGTGCTAAACCACTCATAACCACTAATTACAAGCATTTATATGGCATCCGTGCCTATTAACACTGGAGACGTTTTTGAAGCTATATAAGTTTCCCAATCCCCCTGTAGTTGTGAGTTCTATTTTGATACTAGAGCATAAGAGTCATTACGTATATGCATCCTTAGTAGTAGATCGTTAAAAAATATCACTTACATGGTTTACTTTCTGGATTATCTTGGAAAAAAGATTAACAAAATATACATTTATATACGGTGACTACTTGTTAAGTAAAAATTAGAAGTAGACAATTTTATTGTCAAAAAATTACAAAGAATTTAAAAGTACCCTTGAGGGTAATTTTGCCATTGCTGAATTAAGGGATGAATATGAGTGAGGTAGGAGTCTTGTCTACCTGGTGAAATACAGAAAACGGTTCCACAAAGCATTCCGACCCAATCCTACAATAACCATCAAAATCATCCCCTATTTATGTAACGCCGTCATTTTTGATACTGTTGTCCATAAGAAGGATTTAAGCAGAGTAGGAGGTAGAAAAGTTATTCACCTGCTATCCCTGCCCCTTGGTGTGAGTAATTACAAATTCCGTAGACGCACTTAAGGCGACTAAAGTCATGGTGTTAGTAATTACAAATTAATTTCACCGTCTGCCGACGATTGGGTTTTCCACTGCTTGTCGGTACTGTTCAACCTGTTCTGTATAGGCAATAGGCAAAACAGCTTCGACATTTTCATGGGGACGGGGAATAATCACCCAGGATTCCAATACACCGCCATGACAACTTTCTGCGGCTTCCACACCAGCAGCCATAGCGGCTTTTACCTCTTGGACATCGCCGCGAATGTTGACTGTAAAACGAGCGCTACCAACTCTAATGTAGCCTACGAGGGTGACTCGACCAGCTTTCACCATCGCGTCTGCTGCTGCTAGTACAGCAGGAAAACCTTTAGTTTCTAATGCTCCAACTGCCTGTAGTGGCATTGGTTATCTCCTGTATCCGTAAATGTATGTGGCGCTAACCTTTCATTGTACGAATGTTACGGCATTTTTTGATAGTTATCTCTATCAATTTTGCTTTTACCAGCACTAGGTAACTAAGTCAGCGAGAAAAATTCAATGTATATGAAGAAGTATAAATTTGATTTTGATGTAGGTGTAGGATGTGTTATGCCTGGAAGGTAGGGCACCTTAAATCATTGATGGTGCGTTGTCGGGTAGCGACAACACACCCTACATTTAAACTTGAATCCCATTAATTTTGGTCATGGGTAAACATCAAGGTACTCACCCCTCCAGGCGTTCTTTCCTCAGGTATGCGATCGCTGGAGTAGCAGGTACGGCTTTTACAGGTGGCTGTTTCAAGAGACCGCAGTCTGTTCCTATTACCCAACCGTCAATCCAGGGCAGCAGGGGTAGTTACAATATTTTGTTTATTTTCACGGATCAGGAACGTTACTTCCGTCAATTGCCAAAAGGATTGAGTTTACCGGGGCACGAACGACTCCAGGAATTGGGCATCACATTCCACAATCACTATGCCCCAGCGGTTATGTGTACTTCCTCCCGATCTGTCCTGTTGACTGGGCTGCAAACTGCGACAAACGGCATGTTTGAAAATACCAATGTCCGCTATGTCCCCAACCTATCACCGGATATCCCAACTTTTGGGCATATGCTTCGCAAAGCCGGGTACTACACTGCTTATAAGGGAAAGTGGCATTTGAGCCGTAATTTTGAATCCGATCGCTCCTTCACCTCCCTGAATCAGAAGATGGACAGATATGGCTTTGGAGATTACTTTTCACCGGGTGATATTATTGGGCATACCCGAGGTGGGTATTTGAATGATCATTTAGTTGCCGGTAGTGCTATTCGGTGGCTACGCAACCGGGGTCGTCCCCTGAATGATGAAGGAAAACCGTGGAGTTTGACGGTGAGTCTGGTGAATCCCCATGATGTCATGTATTTCAATACTGATGCACCGGGAGAGAAACGACAAGATACTGGTAAACTGGCAATGGAAGCAGCACGGGCACCTGCTCATAAACTTTACCAAGCTACTTGGAATATTTCTCTTCCTGATAACCTCTACCAACCATTTGACGAACCTGGTCGTCCTCTAGCTCACTTAGAATTCCATAAGATGTGGGGCTATGTATTGGGTTATGTTCCTCCAGAAGACGCACCTTGGCGACGACTGAATGATTATTACATCAACTGTATTCGCCATGTCGATCTACAAATAGAAAGGATTCTCCAAGAACTGGATGCTTTGTCCCTCAAGGATAGGACAATTGTCATATTTTCATCCGACCATGGGGAAATGGCTGGTGCCCATGGTCTGAGAGGCAAGGGTCCGTTTGCTTATGAAGAATGTATTCACCTTCCCTTTTACATTGTTCATCCCGATATTCAAGGGGGACAAAACTGCCAAGCCCTCACCTCTCACATTGACATTGCCCCCACTTTTTTAGCGATGGCAGGAATTGAAGCGGGTAGCCAGGGAGAATTAGTGGGTCGAGAACTACCGGGTAAAGACTTGACTCCACTTGTGAATAATCCGGGTGCAGCATCCTTGAGGTCAGTACGAGATAGTATTTTGTTCACCTACAGCGGTCTAATGACTAATGACAGTGAATTAACAAGGTTTATGGCAACTGTGAAAGATCCAGAGGGAGGGGTAAGAAAAGCCTTGAGAAGTGGTACCCGTCCTAACATGAAAAAACGGGGTAGCCTGCGTACTGTATTTGATGGTCGCTACAAATTTTCACGTTACTTTGCACCAGTTGAACATAACCGACCGACAACTTTAGAGCAACTGTACAAGTGGAATGATGTGGAATTGTTTGACCTGGAAGGGGATCCGCAAGAAATGAAGAATCTGGCAGTTGAGGAGAAATCCAATCAGGATCTCGTGCTGACGATGAACCGCAAACTAGAGAAACGCATTCAAGAGGAAATTGGAGCCGATGATGGTAGTGAACTTCCCAATATCCCTGGTATTGACTGGACAGTTACTAGACTAGATTTGTAGCAGCTTTTTGCAGTCATAGTAAAAACCGAGTTCTTCCAGAGTTATAGTGACTGCCGGGGTTTGTTGAGAATGACTTATGCTAAAAGCCTAAATTTTGCGTTTAGAAACCTGGTTTTTTCTGGTCAAGCCCAGTAATAGTGCAAGATATGACAAAACAAATATTAGTTTAGTTTTGGTTAATCATTTAATTACAAACATCTGTCAATTATTGCTACAAAATGAAGGTAGAAAAAAGTCACAGAAATTACGGTAAACCTATATAAATGCCATATATATTGGCAATTAAATATGGTGTGAATCTCGAATATCCGCAAGCTGGCTATAGGAGGCAGAAAGTCTGTGCAATAGCTAGCATTTATCGTCTGAATTTTCTGTTAACAATTAGACTTTTTGATTGCCTGCATTGGTGTCAAAGCTAGGAGGAAGCTTTATTCTCAAGTTAGAAAAACTTGTGAAAAAAATTGTACCTCATCAGCTTATTTTCACAGAATAACTCTGTTTGAAACTCAATATTTTCCTGAAAAATTGCGGTCTAAATCCGCTAATAATCAGGTCAGTATTACTACACCATTGCGGGTATTATTGTCGCCGTAAACCACAAAATACCTCTTGCAAAAGTGCCTTTACAAGAGGAAGGCAACAGGCAATAGGCAACAGGCAACAGATTATATAAGGTACTCTTCGTTGTTGCCTGTTAAGAGTTCCCGACCTCACGCAAGAAGTCTAAACTAAACCAGGTCTATTTTCAAACCCATAGTTTTGAATTCACCGGATTTTGTTTGCAAATATTATGTTCCCTATTCCCCGGTTTACCCTTCCCTGTTTCCTTTGAAAAATTTATTCCATTTACAACCTGATTAAAGTTTCACAGAAGACAACTGCTACAGAACTGACTAACAATGACTCAAACTCTTGATTCTCTACCCTTGGAGTACAAGCAACGTATTCTATGTATTTATTTCAATTCTACAAAGCGCATCCTGATTGCCAGAATTTCTAATATTCCTGGCTGGTACTTTGAACGAGTGGTTTTCCCTGGAGAACAATTGCTGTTTGAAGCTGTACCAGAAGCTTATCTAGAAATTCACACGACTCAGAAAAGCGGTACAATCTTGACTGATAAAATTTCCTGTTCTCAACTGCAAGTACAGTCTACTTCGTCTGTCTAATTGTCCATAACTACCAAGACTTACGATATTGTTAATTAGCCAGCGGTGTCAGTTTCCCTCCCGTTGGACTAGGGAATTCGGAGGGTCACAATCTGTAGTTGGTGGGTGACACTACAAACCTTAATTGATTCTACAGAATTTATCAAAGTGTCACACACCGGGAACATCCCAAATTTTTACCAATACCCTAGAAGGGTATCGCTACACAGGCTAAGCCCACCGACCTGGGCTACAAGTTTCTAGCCCGGTTCGGAAAGCTACTGTGTGTAGGTGTAAACCTTCTCGTAGAGTGTAGACAGGTCGTGGCTTCTGCAAGTAGCCGCTTTGCGTCTAATACTTGTATTGACCCTACCCTTCTAGGATTTGGGTGTTTTTCAAATATAAATGTACTACGTAAATCCTTATTACTTATTACTTATTACTTATTCGGACGTTGAATAATCTGTTCCACAACCCGTCGTTTTGCTTTGGGATCTATCCCTACCAAGCGCACGTATTCATTGCTATACTCAGCTAAACAGGATTCTAAAATTGAAATAGCATCAGACTCGCCATTTATCTGTCCCACTGCACAACTTTGCCAAGAACCCATGCGAAAACGGCGTTCATCTACATGTTCAATGCCAATTTTGTAACCTTCACCTAGAAGTTCTCGGATTTGTTCTTGCACTTCTAGGGTCAAATGAGGACTTGACACCCGTTTTGGGGTAATTTGATTAATTGCTGGTTTAACAGACCCTACAGGGGCATCTAGGGGCTTCTGAGAGCGCATTCCCCGGTTATACTCAGCAACCAAATGGTAATTTTCCACTCGCTGCTGTTCCCCAATCATCAAATTACCCATCTCAATTAAGTGAGGGAGGCTAAAATCTGGCTTGCTAAATTTTGGTGGTCCCTCAACACTCTTAACCACACGCTGGGATATACGTTCAATCCCCACTTCGTAGATAAAATCCCGAATTTGCTCGTCATAAATGCGCGATCGCAACGCACTGAAAAAGTCAACTGCTTGATTGGGAAAGGTATCAACCAACTGCTCAATTTCCCCTGGTAACAGTCTATCTTCACCAAACAAACCTGCGACAATCCCCACCTTATCATCCCTATCTGGTTCCCAATAATATTTTTCCATGCGTCCATCCCGAATTAATGGTGCATACAATGTAGAAAAATCATTCCCAGTGACAATAATAGGAACCCGATGTAAGGGTGTGGGGTCATAACTGCCAGGAAGTTGCACATCGGTGGGATTATCAGCAATATTCATCAGTGTGGCATTCACCAACTGAGTATTCACCGTGTACTGTGTACTTTCATCAAAACGTCCTGCACCTGCATCTAAATCATTAATCATAATCACGCACATTTTTCCCCGCACCTTGATTAATTCGGCAGTTTCCCGATAGCGTAAACGAATTAACCGCGCTGGATCTCCTGCATCTGGACTCTCTAATTCACCACCAGAAATGTGAGTGACTTCCACACCCATTTTCTCAAAAACTAACTCACATTGAAAAGATTTACCTTCACCTTTTCTTCCGTGAATTCCTAAAATTAAAGGAACTCTCACCCCGGGAAGGTCGAGGAAATTTTTGGTAATAAAAACAGAAAGCTTTTCTAAAAAACGGGGAGGAATATAATAACTCATAATAATTTTAGATTTTGGATTTTGGATTTTGGAACTTCCAAAAATTGGATAGTGGTACAGGCAAGGATGCCTGTACCAATGGTCAGGCAGGGATGCCTGTACCACAATATGAGATAATTTATTTCTTGGTATTTCCTAATTCATAATCTTGTGATTTTCTCAATAAATTCTGTTTTTTGTCTTGGGTACAATAGTGCAATATATCAGTAAATTTATCCTGTTTCTTACTCTGTGTACTCTGTGATTGAAAATTTCCTTCTGGGATTTACCCCATGACTGCACTTTTCACTGTGTCTGTGTGGTTATTTTTTTCTTCATTTATCTAGCATTACTGGAGGAAACCAATTTAACCAAGCATCCCAACTTTCAACAATTTGAGCAAATTCTTGATACCCTGCGCTTCTGGGATGGTAATCATCATTATTTTTCACTTCATCCATCCAGATATTTGACTTTTCTAATCTTGAAAACACATCTAGATAAGGTACATTTAACTGATGACAAAGTACAGCAAACTCTTGGGATAAATTAGCAATTCTTTGATTTTGTTCCCTATCTCCACAAGCAGCAGGACTAACCATCAAAACCGGATATAACTGTTTAGCTTCACCTAAAATACTGCGAATATTCCCAATTGATTCTGTGAAGTTAACCCTAATTTCCCCATTTTCTATTGTTGTATCGTTTACCCCAAAGGAAAACACCAATCTACCATCATATTCTTTTGGCAACCTATAAGAAACTTCTCTAAACCAACGATTTTTCAGTTCAGTACTGGTTTCTCTCCTCACCCCTAAATTATAGTAGGTGATGTCATAACCTTTTTTATTAGCATTTACACATATTCTACCAGTCCAACCAAGGCATTCTGGGTCTCCTGTACCGTTGACAAACGATTCACCCAGAAAACAAATTCTTACCTGTGGTGATTTTTGTAATAACATCTTCTGTCACTTTGAAAAAATAAAAATAAGAGCCAAATTTTCAACTGTATATAAGGTGGGCATTTGAGCGTTTATTTTTAACAGAATGGCTGAAACCAAGATTTTTCGTAAAACTAGAGATGCTGTAAGCATTCCAGATTATTATCATCCAAAAAAATCAAAGAGGTCTAATTGCTAATGGTGCGTTACCCTAAAGGGATAACACACCCTACTTCTACTTCTGGGTCAGAAACCCGGTTTATTGGGAATATTGACCTGTCAAAACAGTAATTTTTCCTTCATAAACCCCGTTTCGATCTGCTTACCCCACCAATGGTGCAAAATATAACCCTACCCATTTTTGGATATTTTGTAATTTGGAAGTCCCGAATTCTATAATTGTTTACCTATGCTCAGAAGTTGATTAAAACAATGACAATAAGAGAGGCAGAATGTTCTACCTCTCTATTCAGGGAAAATTAACTAAAACTTCCCTTGGTATTTATACAGACAAATTCTTAGTATCTGTATCCGCTGGTACCAGGCTTATGAACGATAAAGCTAAGAACCTGACACTGCTTAATGTTGTCAAAACCAACAACACGGATAAAGCAGTTGGGGTACTGAGAACGGCAAGCTTGAACTTCACCTAATACTTCTTGAGTGGTTCTAGCATTAAATAGAGGCAGTTTCCACATTGTCCAGAAGAACTCAGTTGGTTCAGAAGTTTCGTTGAACTCAATAGCAGGAAAGTAACCCTGATCTAGAATGTACTGAACCTGTCTGGTAATTTGAGCGTCACTCAGAGGAGGTAGGTAAGAAAGGGTTTCGTAACGGCGCTCTTTTGGTAAAGTTTGCATAACTGAAATTGGTGTATTGCGGTATTTGGACTACTGAAAAATGATGGGTTCTGAATTATAAATGGTTAGAAATCCTGCATTCATAATTCTTCATCCTGAATGATTTCTGTCTGATTTTCTGTTTTGGACTGGGGATTAGATAGCTTGAATTGCGTTATCCGCTCAAGATGCTGACGACGGTGTTGCATGTTAGCTTGCGCAATCCCGGTACAAACCATCTCTGGTAAAAATTCAGCTACTTCTTGTGCAATGTGTTCCCTAACAGACATAATCCGCAAAGCCAAATCTGGCTTTTCATGAAAAAGCTTTTCGATTAATACTTCTCCATCTTGGATTTTGTCAGCACAAAAGTTATTTAACCAGTGCCATAGTGGAGGATTGGTTTGGCTAAGCTGCGCTAACACCGTTTTAGTTGCCTGATAAGTCAGATAACTTTGCAGCGTCTTAGCTGTGTCTTTCGCAATTTGTTTTAAATCCATGCTTGAACCCAGCCGGTAAAAGTTATGAGTTATGAGTTATGGGTTATGAATAATTTTATTCCTAACTTCTAACTCCTAACTCCTAACTCCAGATCAGACGGTATCCATTGCTTCAAACTCGAACTTGATTTCCTTCCACAGTTCGCAAGCAGCAGCCAATTCAGGAGACCACTTAGCAGCTTCGCGGATGATGTCGCCACCTTCACGAGCCATACTGCGACCTTCGTTACGAGCTTGGACACAAGCTTCCAAAGCTACACGGTTAGCGGTTGCACCAGGTGCGTTACCCCAGGGGTGACCCAAAGTACCACCACCGAATTGTAGTACGGAATCATCACCGAAGATTTCTACCAGTGCGGGCATGTGCCATACATGGATACCACCAGAAGCTACAGCCATTACACCAGGCATAGAAGCCCAATCTTGGGTGAAGTAGATACCGCGAGACTTGTCTTGCTCTACGTAGTTTTCCCGCAGCAGGTCAACGAAGCCCATGGTAATACCACGTTCACCTTCCAACTTACCTACTACCGTACCGGTGTGGATGTGGTCACCACCAGACATACGTAAGCACTTAGCCAATACCCGGAAGTGGATACCATGGTTCTTCTGACGGTCGATTACAGCGTGCATAGCACGGTGGATGTGCAGCAGTAGACCGTTGTCACGACACCAACGAGCCAAAGTAGTGTTAGCGGTGAAACCTGCAGTCAGGTAGTCATGCATAACGATGGGCATTTTCAGTTCTTTAGCGAACTCAGCCCGTTGCAACATTTGCTCGCAGGTAGGAGCGGTTACGTTCAGGTAGTGACCTTTGATTTCACCAGTTTCCGCTTGTGCTTTGTGGATGGCATCAGCAACAAACAAGAAGCGATCGCGCCACCGTTGGAAAGGTGCGGAGTTGATGTTTTCATCATCTTTGGTGAAGTCCAAACCACCGCGCAAACACTCATATACGGCACGTCCGTAGTTCTTAGCAGATAAACCCAACTTGGGCTTAATGGTACAACCCAGCAAAGGACGACCGTATTTGTTTAATTTGTCACGCTCAACTTGGATACCGTGGGGAGGACCTTGGAAAGTCTTGAGGTAAGCTACAGGAATCCGTAAGTCTTCCAAACGTAGTGCCCGCAAAGCTTTGAAACCAAATACGTTACCTACAATGGAGGTCAACATATTGGTTACAGAACCTTCTTCAAACAGATCCAGGGGATAAGCAACGTAAGCAATATACTGGTTATCTTCACCACGAACTGGCTCAATATCGTAACAACGACCTTTGTAGCGATCTAGGTCGGTAAGCAAGTCTGTCCACACGGTTGTCCAAGTACCAGTGGAAGACTCAGCAGCTACAGCAGCACCAGCTTCCTCTGGAGGAACTCCAGGCTGGGGTGTCATGCGGAACGCCGCTAATAAATCTGTATCTTTTGGTGTGTAATCTGGGGTGTAATAAGTTAATCTGTAATCCTTTACCCCGGCTTGATACCCTGCTTTAGACTGAGTCTTCGTTTGAGCGTAAGACATATTTACCTTCCAACAAGTCACTCTTTAATGACTTACAAATTACGTTTTGTACCACCTTCTTCCCTCATCACCACCTCTTTCCTCCCTTTAGTGGGGAAAAATTCGCAACACTTTTGTGTTCGGGGTTGTCTCTAAGTGTGATTGGTTTTTATTCGACCCATGAGACTTGCTGTGTAAGGAGGTAAGTTTTTCCCTCTTTTAGCGAAATAAAAATATTTATTTATCTCTTGTTCGCACTTCCCAAAACACTCAAGGCTCATACCACACCTCAATATTTCTACGAGAATGGCTGTTACTGGCATCTCCAGAATCAACTGCTTATTTTTCCTCAAAGGGACTAGACAAGTAGTAGATTTTATGCATGGGATTCTATGGATATGGGCTAAAGGAACAACATCCCTACCAGCCTTTTCCTCAGTGGTCTTGCCAATGGGAGATAAACCAGGATCAACTATATTGGTTGAGATTCAAAGGAGTGATGAGCGAAAGACAAAATTGCACACCACGTAATTTGTAACCTGATCCACAATATATCAGAGAATGTAATAAGTTATTCTTTTAAGATTTTTAACTCTTTTATTGAAATTTGTTATTTTATATTTTTTTAACTTTTTATTAAATTAAATTTACAAAACGTCTAAAGTCGTGGTATTTACTAACATCCTCGTGGGACTGGGACAGTTTTTTGGAGATGTGGAAGCATTCCTTTATGGGAATAGTGTTTTTCCAGGTGTAACCCTTCCTTTATGGGAATAGTGTTTTTGCAAGTGGAACCACTCCTTTATCAGAATAGTACTTTTGTAGGTGGAACCACTCCTTTATCGGAATAGTACTTTTGCAGATGGAGATGTTCTTTTATCGGAATAGTACTTTTGCAGATGGAGATGTTCTTTTATCGGAATAGTACTTTTCCAGGTGCAACCGTTGCTTATAGTGTTTTTGCAGTTGGAGATGTTCTTTTATCGGAATAGTACTTTTCCAGGTGCAACCGTTGCTTATAGTGTTTTTGCAGTTGGAGGTGTTCTTTTATCGGAATAGTACTTTTCCAGGTGGAAGTGTTCCTTTATGGGAATAGTGTTTTTGCAGATGGAACTTCTCCTTTATTGGAATAGTACTTTTCCAGGTGGAAGTGTTCTTTTATGAGAATAGTACTTTTCCAGGTGAAACTCCTCCTTTATGGGAATAGTACTTTTCAAGGTGGAAGTGTTCATTTATGGGAATAGTGTTTATGCAAGTGGAACTCCTCATTGATGGGAATAGTACTATTCCAG
>JAAUYH010250798.1_pt1 | contig 47607 bp, 33 predicted proteins | sample 7278061 | NCBI WGS metagenome assembly JAAUYH01 (sample SAMN14350203, study PRJNA611818) | marine sediment metagenome | isolation source: surface marine sediment (0.6m) | place: French Polynesia: Moorea | collected 2018-08
ATTCGTGGGAGGTTGCGCACCGTTGTGGTAGGTGAGGGCGAGCCCAGCAGGGAATGTAGCAGGCCGGGCTCTTCGGCTTTGGGAAAGAGGCGCAGGATGTTGCCCAAATTGATGGACATGGAGGCGACGTGAACACCAGAGTAGACATCGCCGGGCAAGACCATGCCATCGATGGTCACTTTGAGGCGGGCCGGTTGTAGCAGGTCGCGGGAGTATTGCGCGAAATGCTTGGGCATGCCGGGCAGGTGGCGCAGAGGCGATAGGCCCACCGGCATGGACGCGATGGCTTTGCCGATAACTTTGACGATGGTTCGCGGGTTGGGGTCAGGCTCGGCGTAGTATTTGGAGAAAAACCGCTGTCCCACGCCTCCGGCGGCGCAGGCAAAGCCATAGGTGCGGAAGGGGAGTTCGCCGTCTTCTGTGACTTCGACCCCCTCGATGAGCATGGAATCGACTTCGGCTTCCTCGATGTCCTGGCCGGTCTCAATGTGGTGGCGCAGGTTTGTGAGAATGCTCTCGGCATTGCCTTTGATGCCGACGTTGTTGGCGACGAAATCGATGGTGCCGCCCTTGGTGGGTAAGAGCAGGAGCGGGGCGGCCGTGTCGGCAAATTCCTCTTCTTCGAGGACCTCCATGCCCATGCGCAGCATCCAGTGCAGGGCGCCGTCGCCGCCGTCTGCGACCCAAAAACGAGCGCGTCGGCGCAAAAACTCTCGCAGTACTGGTTTGATCGAGTCGATCGAGTCGGTGCAATGGACTTCCCCTAGATCGCCGACGATCGACTTCAAGTGTTCAGCGCGGTGGGGGCGGCCGCGGTTCTTGCGGCTCTTGGGATTGGTGATGACGCCAATTTGCATTGCGTAGCTCCGTGTCGGTGTCGCGCGAGCAATAGGCAAGAAACATTCCATGCACCAGATGGGCACAAGATGGCGTTAAGTCCGTGAAAAGAGAGTCGCGGCAAGTGCGGCCGGTGCGCAAGGTACTTCGCACTAGAGTGACATCTGCGTAAATTGTTTTGCGCTATTGGATTGGCATCTTGATTGGGTTAGGTGGGTAATTGGTTGGAGTAATGGGATTCATTCAGGCGGCAATATAGCGCCATTGGTGGCCATTCTCGCGGTGTGCGCCACATCGCTCACTTGCGCGTCGCTGCCATGATACGATTATACATGTCGTTATATACTCGATAATGAGATTGGTTAAATAGGATATAAAACCGACGATCTCTTTGCGACACGCCTGTTGTCGAACGCTGGCTTCGAAAGCGCACAGTTGGAAGGACTGGTAGGGCAGCAAGTCGCAAGTCGCAAGTCGCAGGTTGCCAGTGCTGGCCAGACCGTTGTCTACTCTCGGTGGTAGGGCTGCCCGCGCGTGATGCGGTAGCCGCGATAAAGCTGCTCGAGTACCAAAATGCGTACGAGTCTGTGAGCAATCGTCATTTTGCCGAATGCGATCAAGCGCTTGGCTCGGCGGCGGAGAGCTTCACTGTGTCCGTCGGCGCCGCCGATGGCGAAAGCTACCGTGGCACCCGCGCCGTAGGTCTCTTCCTCGGCGATCAGTTGAGCAAACTCTGAACTAGTGATTGCTTGCCCGCGTTCGTCGAACGCGTACAGGTGAACGTCGTTGGGTAAGCTGCGCAGTAGGTCGGAGTCTGTCTTGCACTCCACGACACTTAAACGACAGTACGGAGTCAGGCGTTTGCGGTATTCGGCCTCTGCTGCGCGCAAATAGTCCTCTTTGAGACGGCCGCAAACATAAAGTGCGATTTTCATGTTGACGAGCAGTATCTTGCCCATGCAGCTAGTCTAGGTCTACCTTCTTTGGTTCAGTTGGTTATGCGTTCTGACCGGAAAACGCGTGTAGGATGTACAGTCGCTTGTCGGTCGAGCAGCAGTTGCATAGAGTCTGTCGGCGGAGAACATCATGGGGCTAACAGATCTGTTCCGGCCGAAATACCGACACAGCGATGCGGCTGTACGCGCGGAAGCCGTACGCCAAATGGGACCTGATGAGGCCACCCTCATCGCACAAATCGCTCGCGATGATCGCGATGCTTCTGTGCGAAGTATCGCGATAGACAAGATTGCCGACGCCGACACCCTGGCTGAACTGGCTGCCAAAGAGGGCGACCGGGATCTGCGCGCGCGCGCTCAGGCCCGGGCAGCCGAGCTTTGGGTCGGGCAAGCGGTGTCCGCCCGCGACCGGGGGGCTGGCGAAGACGCCATTGCCGGCCTGGTCCGCATTGGCGACCAGCGCGGACTGGCCGAGGTGGCGAGTCGTGCTGGCGATAGTGCGTTGCGTGAGGCTGCGTTGGGCAAGATGACCGATGCCAAATCCCTGGCGGAGTTGGCGCGCAGCGACGGGGCCGATCTGGCCGCGCGGCAGAGCGCCATCGAGCGCATTGGCGACCTCGAGGCTCTGCGGGCCATTGCGGTGGATGAGCAGCGCAAAGAGATCGCGATGGCTGCACTGCATCGCATAGGCGAACGTGATGCCGGTGCGGATGTCTTGGAAGGCGTGGCCAGCAAGGCGAAGAACAAGGCCGTACGCACGCGGGCACGGAAGATGATTTCCGAGCAGAATGGCGAGGTCACCGGAGATGCCTCTGATGCCGCCGCGGCCCAACGCGGGAGCGAGGGGGGATCGGCGGCGGTGTCGGCGGACCAGGGCGCGGGGACCAATGGTGATGGTCAACGGGAACCCGCAGCCAGTGGCAGTTCGGAGCCCGACGAGGAGACGGTGAAAAAGCAGCGGGCCCACGCCGAGGCGGTGCAGCTCACGCGCCGGGCCGAGGAGCTATCGCGTCTCGGGCGTTGGGAGCAGGCCATCATTGATGAGTTCGCCGAGATCGAGGGGCGCTGGCAAGGGCTGAGTAGTGATGTGTCGGACGACAAGCTGAGTGAGCGTTACGAAAAAGCGCACAAGCGTTTTCACACGCAGCTCGCCTCCTATCGCGCCGCCGTGGCCAAGCGCAAGCCGAGCGCCAGTAACGGTGTCGGCAATAGCGGTGGTGCGTCATTGGCCTCGGGGTCTGCTGACCAAGGGAATGCCGCCGAGGGAGATAACGGCGGTTCTTCTGTGCAGGCCGGTCCTGCTGATGCGGGGCAGGCAGAGGGCGCCGACGGCGCATCCGCTCCGGCCGTAGCGGGGGCGGCAGCTGAGGCAGCTGCGGAGGCATCAGATAGCGCGGATGTGTCGCCGTCACCCTCCGGCGCGACTTCGCCAGATGAGGCTTCGGCCGCATCGGATGAGGCCGCGCGCAAAGCAGATGAGGAAGCGCAGCGGAAAAAAGAAGAAGAGGCTCGTATTCGCCAAGAGGAGCGGGCCCAGGTAACGGCCAAGGTGAATCAGCTCATTGATGGCTTGGAGGCCCTGGGGCAAGCGAATAAGCGCAAGCAAGCCGAGCGTACGATACAGCGGATCCATAAGTCTTTTCGCGAATTGACGCTGCCGGAGCGCAGTGACTCGTTGATGAAGCGCTATCGCAGTGCGCGCCAAGCCGCGCAGGCAAAGGTGCGCGAGATGCGCGAGGCCGAAGAGTGGCAGCGATGGGCCAATGTCCCCCGTCAAGAAGGGCTCATTGCGCGGGCTGAGGCGCTTTTGGCCGATCAGGACGAGAACAAGCTCGCCGAGCGGCTCAAGGCGCTGCAGTCCGAATGGAAAGAGGTGGGACCCGTACCGCAAAACAAGAGCCGTGAGCTCTGGGAACGCTTCAAGACCACCTGCGATCAGGTGTACGAGCGGGTCAAGGTTGCTCGCGGCAAGCAGAACCAAGAGATGCAGGAGAATCTGCGCCGCAAAGAAGAGCTCTGTGAGCGCGTCGAAGTTCTGTCCGAATCCACCGATTGGGATCGTGCGGCGGAGGAGATCAAGCGTCTGCAGCGCGAATGGCGCGACATTGGTCCGGTTCCCCGCAAGCGTTCGGACGCGGTATGGAAGCGTTTTCGCGCGGCCTGCGATCGTTTCTTTGAGCGCCGCAAGCCGTTTCTCGAAGAGCGTCTCGCCGATCAGCGCGATAACCTCACGCGCAAAGAGGCCCTTTGCGCCAAAGCCGAAGCACTGGCCGAGTCCGACGACTGGCAGCAGACCTCCAACGATCTCAGGGCGCTACAGCGCACCTGGCGCACCATCGGCCCGGTGCCACGCAAGGATGCCAATGCGCTGCAAAAGCGCTTTCGCAGTGCTTGCGATCGCTTCTTTCACCGCCGAGAAGAGTCGCGCAATGCCGAGCGTCGCAAGCTCGATCAAGCAGTCAAGGACGTTCGTCTGCAACTGTTGACCCTCTTGGGCGAGGCGACCAAGTCCGAAGACCGTGCTCCCGCGCAAGAGTCGAACGACGCGGCAGATGCAAATGCTGCCTCCAACGGCGACGGTGCCGAGGGCGACGACGCCGAGACGGCTCAGGCCGAAGCTGGGTCGGAATCCAATGGCGAATCTGCCGCGGCGGAGCAGGCGGCGGATGAGTCCCTGGCGGCAACGGTATTGGCCATCCGATCGCAGATGCGCGAGCTATCGATGTCGGAGGCACAGGAACGCGAGATCTACGACTTATCCAATCGTCTCTACCTCAAGGCAGTGAGCGAATCACCGCAGGAGTTTCGCGGTACGGAGCTCGATCCCGCTTCTATCCGCCAACGCAAGGCCAAGCTGTGTGGGCGTGCGGAAGAGTTGGTGCCCGCGGCGCCGCTGCAGGCGCCGTCGCTCGATACCGGTTCGCCCGAGGAGGTGGCCGAGCGTTTGCGAGCGGCTTTCGCCCGCAACGCACTGAGTTCCTCGATCGCGCAAAATACCGATAGTCGCACCATCCTCGATAACATCGCCGATCTGGAGATGTCGTGGCGCCGTATCGGACCTGCGACGGGCCCCGAGGGAGATGAGTTGGAAGCGCGCTTTCGCGATGCCTGTGACCGGGCGCGACAAGCGGTAGATGCCAGATAACCTTTCGGATAACCTTTCAGCGAACCTTCCAGCCAACTTCTCAGCCAAAGCGAAGCGCGAGTTGTAGGTAATCGGGCCGGCCACCGGTCGTGGCAAAATGCGCGGTTCTATTGTCCGCGCGATTATGTCAAAATCAAGCGCGTGCCTAATGTAATGATCGAAGTGCTTGTGACCGGTGCGAGTCTGCTATCGCTCACGGTCTTCATTCTGGCGTTCAGGTTTGCTATCAAAGAAGCTTGTTGTCCTCGCTTCCACACCTACGAACCCGAACTTCCGGTAGCTGAGTTGCGCAACGCCAGCGGCTTGGTCGGCCAGCGCTGGATGCGCGGCGCCAGTAAACAGCGACTCCTGCAGGGCATTCGCCTGGTTCAGGCTGGCTTGGTCGCCTTCGGCATCATGTCGATCTTCATTATGTTCCTATGTATGGCCGGCGTTGTGGCCGCCATGCTTGTCAGCGCATACGGGCATATGTAGGCGGGCTGACCGTGGTTCTGCCCACGGTTCATTAGGCCCTCTGCGCGCGTGTCTGTTGATAGAGATCGTCAAGGAGCGCTCGCGAAGGTTTCGACTCGCCGCGGGCAATGGCATGTACGATCTCGACAATGCGGGTATTGACCGGTACGGATAGTCCGTGTAGTCGTCCGCGTTCCACAACCTCGCCGTTCAAGTAGTCTACGGCGGGCGGGCGTCCACGCTCAATGGCGGCCAGCATCGACGAGCGCATGCGGCGGTAGCGCAGACCTACCGCCAAGATCATGGCGTGCTTGGCCGTGAGCATGGCCGATCCCCGGCGATAGCGCTCGCTCTCATTCAGGGTAATCCAATCCAAGTCGATGGTGCCGGCGACTTTTTCCAGTTGGATTTTCTCCAGCTTGGCTACCTGGACAGCCTCGGTCATGACTTCTAGTCCCAAACGCCGCATGCGCCGTGAGCGCACGAGCGGACCGAGCCGTTCACCCGCGATGGTACCCAGGGAGGAGATGGCGCAGTTGATGGCCAATTTGCTCCATCGCGCGCCCGTGAGATTCTTGGTGATCGATACTGGGCCGATGGCTTCGAGCAAGCTGGCGACGCGGCGAACGGCTGCATCTGGTGCGCCTGTGGGGCGTCCGAGCGTGAAGCCTCCAGGTGCGGTGCGGATGTACAAACCGGGTTCGGGCATGGATGCACCCCAGGCGACGATGGCGCCGATGACGCGTTCATCGCCGACGATGCGGGCAATGCGGGCTTCGCACATGCCATTTTGCAATACCAACATGTGGCCGTCGTCGGCCAGGTGGGGCAATGCGGTCCGCGCCGCCTCCTCGACGGTGGTGGGCTGGGTGGCCAAGAGCACTAAATCGTAGCGAGCATCGGTCGGAATGTGCCGTTCGATACGACCTCGAATCGAGCGCTGCTCGCCATCTTCCCGCAGCGTAAACCCGTGCGCACCAACCTGTTCGGCAATGTGCTCGTTTGTGGTGATTGCCGTGATATCGACGCCAAGTTCGTTGAGATGGCCCGCTAGTGTGCCGCCGATGCCGCCGCAGCCCATGAGCAAAATTCGAGGAGATTCGGACATGGGCGCGAGTGTATGGGATATCCGAGGGAAAAAAGCAAGTAGTCATAGGTGACGAGAGCTGCTCGTATCTGCTTAATGGGTGGGCGCCTACCCACTGGCGCGGATGGGAACGGCGAGAGAAGTTGCGCTTGCGCTGCCGATCCAACGGCGAAACCGGCTATAATCTCGCAGGGATGCAGGTAACCTTTTGGGGCGTACGAGGAAGTCATCCGGTGCCGGGCCCACAGACTGTCCGCTACGGGGGACAGACTTCATGTGTAGAGGTGCGGTCCAATGCCGGTGCTCGTTTGATCCTCGATGCTGGTACCGGCCTGCGGGCTCTGGGCAAAGAGCTGGCGTGCGAATCGAGTTCTAGGGAATCCAGGCGGTATCATATCCTGCTATCTCATGTGCATTGGGACCACATTCAGGGATTGCCGTACTTTGAGCCGGCATACATGGAAGACTGTTCGATTCTGATCTATGCGCTTCCCGCTACCGCCGACAAAGTTGAGCAGGTGATTGCTGGGGTGAGGCAGCATGAGCTATCTCCCAACCGGCCAGAGCTCGTTCCTGCCCGCTTTGAATTTCACGAGGTCGAATCTCTGCGGCAGTTTCGCATCAATGCCTTTGAAGTCACGCCGGTCGCACTCAATCATCCGTTTGGTGCCGTCGGTTATCGCGTGGCCGTCGACGGTGCCAGCGTGGCTTATGTGGCCGATACCGCACCATTTACCGATGTGTTGCACAAGCAACACTTTCTCAATGGGCCGGAGGAGTTGAGCATCGCCGATCAGGAGGCGCTGGCGGTGCTCAAGCGCGATTTCATCAGCGTGATTCGCAATACGGACACCGTCATCTACGACACCCACTTTCTCCCCAGCGAGTATGAGCGCTTTCCCCATTACGGCCATTCGACGCCCGAGCATGCGTTGGCGATATGCCGCGGTATCGGTGTCAAGCGGCTTGTGCTTTATCATCATGCGCCCTCTCACACCGATGACGTCATGGATGAGGTCGGGGCCAACTATCACGCCGAAGGGCAGAAGTGCGGGATCGAGGTCATTGTTGCCAAAGAGAAGATGACCCTGCACTTCGCCATGTCGGCTGATCCGTCGGCAGAGAGGGGCAGTTCGGTGTGAAGATCCGCTTCTGGGGGGTGCGCGGCGTATTCGCAATGACGGGGGCCGATTACTTGCGCTACGGCGGCAATACACCGGCTGTCGAATTTTGTTCAGAATGCGGTCAGAGGCTGCTGGTCGATCTGGGGACCGGGGTGATGGAATTGGCCAAGGAGCTCATGGCGGCAGAGTTTGGCCAGGGGCGCGGCGAGTTGCCAATCCTACTTTCCCACACCCATCTCGATCATCTGCAGGGGTTGCCGTTCTTCACGCCATTCTTTGTCAAGGGCAACCGGTTTCGCATTTTCGGTGCCGAACCGGCGGGAATGCCCCTGATCGAGGTATTGCAGAGCAAGCTCAATCCTCACTACAGTCCGCTCTACGGCTTGGAGAATCTGGCTGCTGGTGTGGCGGTTGAGCCCGTGGCGCCGGGGGTGAGGTTGTCGCTCGGGGCCTTTGCCGTCGAGACCGCTTTGGTGCCCCATGGCAGCAATGTCTGGTCGCTGGGCTTTCGCATTGAGGCGGACGGTAAGTCGGTGGCCTTTATCACCGATGTCGAATACCCGGGCGGGGTGCCCACGGAAGGCGCGCTGAAGCTCGCGAAGGGGGCAGATCTCTTGATACACGACGCGATGCTCAGCTGTGATGACCCCTTGCCGTATCGCAGTTGGGGTCACTCTACTCCCGCCGTGGCGATCGAAGTGGCGCAGCGGGCCCAGGTAAAGACCGTGGTGTTCTTCCCCCATCATCCGGACGCCACCGATGATGTCATTGATGCGCTGGTGGCCGAGGCCCGGCAACATGCGGGCCTCGAAGTGTGTGCGGCATCGGAAGGGGAGCCCTTCGTCCTATGACGGCGGCGAAATCAGTTATAAAATTAAGCAAACGATCTGCGCCATCTCAGTCGAATGCAGGCGCTCCTACACTCGACTGCAAAGGAGAAGATTTGTACGATACATCCCGGTGTTGTCGATCCGGGCTGCATCGCGCATCCGTCGACATCTTCGAACACACGGCCCAACGATAGGCGCTGGTGACAGGCGCCGACCAACTCGATCAGAACCGACCATGATGGACCAAAATACCTTCAACAAACTTCTCGCCTTCGGGATCGAACGCGGGGTGTCGGATATTCATTTCGAGGTCGGGTATCCGCCTCATTACCGCCTCTACGGCGAGCTGCTGGGCGCCAAGTTACCGGCACTCAGCGCTTCGGACACCGAGACCATCGCCCGGATCATTTTGGCGGATCGCGCCAAAGATATGGATTTCAATCGCCCCTTCGGCGAGATTGACGTGTCCTACTCCCTGGCGTCGCGGGGCCGCTTTCGCGCTTCGATCTTTCGCCAGCGCGGTTCGGTCGGGATCGTCTTGCGACTGATCCCCATCGACGTGCACGGGATTGACCAGCTCAATTTGCCCCCCGTGATCGCCGAGATCGCCGATTCTCGCCGCGGTCTGATCTTGATTACAGGGGCGACCGGCAATGGCAAGTCGACGTCGATCGCGGCCATGCTGCGATACATCAACGAGACCCGGCATGCCCACATCATCACGGTGGAAGACCCCATTGAATTTTTGTTCAAGCCCGGCAAGTGCATGATTATCCAGCGCGAGGTGGGCACCGACACCGGGGCATTTCGCGATGCATTGGTCGCCGCTCTGCGGCAAGACCCCGACGTCATCATGGTCGGCGAGATCCGCGATAAAGAGACCGCGGCGACCTGTCTCAAGGCGGCCGAGACCGGTCACTTGGTGATTTCGGCCATCCACACCCCCGACGCGGTATCGACGATTCAACGCTATGTCGGTATGTTTGAGAGCGACTCGCAAGACATCGTGCGCGAGCGTTTGGCCGACTGTCTGCAATCGATCATTTCGCTGCGCCTGCTCATCGGCAAGGAAAACCGCAATCGGATCCCGGCGGTTGAGATCTTGCGGGTCACGCGCACGATCCGCGAATGTATCCGCACCCCCGGACGACTCAACGAAGTGCCGGAGCTCATCCGCAAGGGGCGCGATCTGTACAGCATGCAGCTGTTCGATCAGCATTTGCTCGATTTGGTCAGTGCAGACCTCATCAGCATGGAAACGGCGATCTACGCCTCGTCGAATCCCGAAGAGTTCGAGCGTTCGCTACGCATCGAATAATATGCGATGGGGTCCGGAGCCGTCCGGGGGCCGGAGCCGTCCGAGGGCCGGAGCCGCCCGACATCTCTACGCCATTAGTGATGCGGTGCGGCTCGATGTCCGTCGGCAAAAGCGGCGGCGTCTGAGACTCAAAAACTGAGCGCGGTCGTTCCTGTGACGGAACCCTATGTTCTGGATATCGGTCAGGTCGATACCCTTTAACCGTGCGCTATGCGCGCCAGAGCCCGGTTTCGCTGCGAAGTAGGCGTTTCTCACTGCCGCCGAGAGAATCCGCTGCCGCGCTATAACCTCGCGACATCACTTGCGCTGCGTGGGGGTTCACAAAACTTTGCAATTTTCCACCTGGGCCGGTGCTTGCGCACCTGCCAGTGGGTGATAAGTATACTCAAGGTCAGAGAATGACCATTAGTCAGAATGTGACTGCAAGACCATGAGTGTAGCGACCCGACGTAAACGCGAGCGCCAAGAGCGACGAGATCACATTCTCGATGCCGCCCGGCAGGTTTTTGCCGCCAAGGGCTTTCTCCAGGCAACGATGGATGATATTGCCTCAAGTGCGGATCTGAGCAAAGGGACATTGTACCTGTACTTTAAGGGCAAGGATGAGCTGCTCATCGCCTTGGCCACCCGAACCGTTGCAAGTGTTGCCGAGCTATACGAGTCCATCGCTCAGCAAAAGAGCATGAATGCCATTGAGGCGGTCAAGGCCATGCTGCGTTCGTACGCCGACTTTATTATTGCCCATCCGCAGGAATTCCGCATCATGGCGGTCCAGCTTGCCAGTGGATATTGTCTCGATTTTGATAGTCCCGGCTTTGCCGCGCATGAGGAGCAGGTCATGCGCATCATGCGTGCATTTAGCAATGTCATCGAACGCGGCAAACGCGATGGATCGATCCGCATGGAGTTGTCATCAGACCAAGTACCAACCCAGATTTGGGGTGGCATGATAGGGAATTTGCTTCTGCGCCTCAACGGTGATCACCTCGGCCGTCGCGCATCTCACAAACGCATTAATTACGACAAGCTCATCGACGGATATATCGATCTCGTTTGTCACGGGCTGTCGCCAAATACTCAACCCGATACCTACCCTGATTCTACCTCGAATTCCTCTCCTTAGACATCGCTCCATTCATAGGAGGACGCGCAATGAGACTCACAGTTGCCGCCATGGCATGTTTGACCCTGGCCGCATGCTCACCGCATCAGGTGCAAAAAGATCCCCTGCCGCCGGTTGCGATGGCAGATTCCTATGGCGCTAGCGATAGCGCCAACTCGGAACGGCCGCTGCCAGAGAAGTGGTGGACCGATTTTCAAGATAGCCGCCTCAGCGCCCTCATCGAGCGCACGCTAGACGAAAACTTGCAAGTCCGCGCCGCCTGGGCCCGCATCGAGCAATCTCGGGCGGTATTGGCGCAGTCGGGCGCCGGTCGATGGCCGCAAATTGATGCCACGGCATCGGCGGGGCGGTCGTCGTCGCGTTTCAATATCGGCGGTCAAAGTACGGAGACCACCAGCAACCAATTTTCGGCATCGCTCGGGGCGGCGTATGAAGTAGATCTATGGCGCCGCGTCGCCAGCCAGCACCAATCCGCGGCCCTCAATGCCATGGCGGCGCGCGACGACTACGAGGCAATTGCGATTAGTCTGGCCGCCGAAGTAGCTGAGACTTGGTTTGATATTGTGTCGCAGCGGGCCCAGAAAACGCTGTTGGAATCGCAATTGGAAACCAATGAAACCTATCTTGAGTTGGTGGAGCTCCGATTTCAGCGGGGGCTGGCGTCGGCCCTCGATGTATATCAGCAGCGGCAGCAACAAGTATCCACCAGCGCGCAAATCGCCCTTCTCGATGCCGCCATCGAGCTGTTTGAACATCGCCTCGCCATCCTGATTACCGAAGCTCCAGGCGCGGTGAATTTCGACGTTGCCGAAGCGTTGCCGGAGACACTGCCGTCCATCCCCGCGACGGGCATTCCGGCCGATCTTCTCGACCGTCGGCCCGACGTGCGCGCGGCCAGGCGTCGGGTGGAAGCCGCCGACTATCAAGTGGCGGTGGCGGTGGCCAATCGCCTGCCATCTTTGCGCCTGAGCGCTTCGGCAGGATATCAATCGAACACCATCGGCGATTTTCTATCGTCGCCGGTTTGGAGCCTGCTTTCCTCGGTGAGCCAGGCCATTTTCGACGGCGGTTCGCGCAAGGCCGAAGTCGCGCGTTCCAAAGCGGTGGTGGACGAGCTCCTCATGGTCTATGGCCAGATTCTCTTGCAGGCCATCGGTGAAGTCGAAAACGCATTGGTCCAAGAGCGGCAACAGCTTTTGTATATCGAAGACTTGGAAGAGACGGTGGAGCTGTCGGCTTTGACCCTGCGCGAGGCCCAAGCCCGCTACAGCCAAGGTCTCAGTGACTACTTACCAGTTTTGACCGCGCTGCAAGCACAGCAGCGCTCTGAGGTCACGCTGCTCCAAGCCCAACGTCAACTCATTTCCTATCGTATCCAGCTGTGTCGCGCGCTCGGTGGCACCTGGACCCAATCATTACCGGCACCCAACTCAGAGGGAGAATCGTCATGAGCGACAACTACTCCGATGCGTCCTTAATCGGAAATGAACCCAGAGCTTCCCGCGGCCAATTATTTGCCCGGTTTGTATTTGCAGTGGCCGTACTTGGGGTGGGCGGCGCGTTCGCCTTTTGGATGATCTCCAGTAGGGAGAAACCCAAGAAAGAACCTCGGCAGGAGATCAGTACGCTCGTCGAGACCATGGAGGTCGAGGCGAAGACCGAACCCGTTATCGTTATCGGTAATGGTGTGGTGCAGGCCGCGCAGTCGGTGGCCCTGATACCCGAGGTGACCGGCCGCATCACGTGGACCAGTCCCAAGCTGGTTCCCGGCAGTCTTCTGGAAAAGGGCGAGCAGATTGTTCGCATCGACGCGAGAAATTACACCCTTCAGGTAGAGCAGCAGCGCTCTCAGGTCGATAGCGCGCAGACCAATCTACAGCTTGAGCGCAGCCGCAAGGCTATTGCCGAGCGCGAATGGGAACTTCTCGGCAATGAAAAGCCGGTTGAGGGAGACCTCTTGGCCCTGCGCGATCCGCAATTGCGCTCTGCCGAAGCGGCGCTCAAAGCGGCGAAGAGCGGCCTGCAAATGGCCAAGCTCAACGTGAGTAAATCGGTATTGCGGGCGCCTTTTGATGCGATTGTGCAGACGAAATCGGCCGATGTCGGTCAGCTGGTGGGCCCGCAATCACAGCTGGCCAGTCTCGTCGGCACAGATTCGGTGTGGGTTCAGGTTTCGGTACCGCTTGAGCGCCTGGCATGGCTGTCCATTCCCTCATTTGGTTCTACAGAGGAAGGATCGCCAGCGCGTGTGATTCAAGAGCTGGGCGAGCAGAGCGTGATTCGTCAGGGGCGCATTATTCGCCTGCTCGGTGATTTGGATCCGCAGGGCCGCATGGCCCGGCTTCTCGTCGAAGTGCGCGACCCCATGGGACTTGAGCGTCAAGCGAGCGATGGTGCTCAAGGCGGTGCGCTGCCGCTTCTCGTCGGTTCGTATGTCCGCGTGGAATTTGAGGGTAAACAGCTAAGCGACGTCATTACGGTGCCGCGACTGGCGCTGCATGGAGAAAATCAAGTGTATGTGATGACGGGCGAAAATCGGTTGGATATCCGTGAAGTCGGCGTGCTTTGGCGGCGGCCAGACGAGGTCCTAGTAAACCGCGGTCTGGCGACCGGCGAACAGATCATCGTCAGTGTCGTCGGGACGCCGGTGCAAGGCATGAAACTGCGCACCCGTGAGACGGCGAAGGCCGAGCTCGGTCAAGTTGGTGGGCAAGAAGCCGGGCAAGAAGCCGGGCAAGAAGCCGGGCAAGAAACCAAAGCCCAATCTGGTAACCCTTCTGGCGATACCGAGTCTTCGCAAGAGACCGCGGTCGCCCAGCCCAGTCGGTGAACTCATGAGTGATCGCAATACATACCCACCCCACTCCCCGCCGAATGGCGACGACAGCCCCGATGCCGGCCAGAATGGTGATGGCGAGGAGAAAGAGGGGGCACTCAAGTGGATGGCCAAAAACTCGGTGGCCGCCAATATCCTCATGTTCATCTTCCTGATCGGCGGACTGGTGATGTCCCAGTCCATCAAGCAGGAAGTATTTCCCGAATTCGATACCGACCTCATTATCGTCAATATCCCCTATCCCGGGGCCAGCCCTGAAGAAGTGGAAAAAGGTGTTCTCCTATCAGTAGAAGAGAGCATCCGCGGAATCAATGGCATCAAACGAGTGCGCTCCACCGCCTCCGAGGGAATTGCGGTGAGTACCGCCGAGCTCATCCTCGGCACGGATGCTGACCAAGCGCTCAACGAGATTAAAGCGGCGGTCGATCGCATCACGTCCTTTCCCGAAGATGTCGAGCGACCCACCGTATTCATGGCCCGTTTTGAATCCGAAGTGATCTCGGTGGTGTTCTACGGTGATCAGCCAGAAGCAGTGCTCAAGGAGATCGCCGAGCGGGCGCGCGACGAGTTGTTGCAGCACCCCCGCATCACCAACATCAAGCTGGCCGGCGTGCGCCCCCTCGAGATCAGCATCGAAGTTCCCCAAGATAATCTGCGCCGCTATAACTTAACCCTCAACCAGGTATCTCAGCGGGTCAAGGCTGCCTCCATTGAGCTACCTGGTGGTGGGGTTAAGACCGAACGCGGCGAAGTGCTCTTGCGCACGGCTGAGCGCCGCGATATCGGCCAGCAGTATGAGTCGATTGAGGTCGTGAGTCTGCCCAACGGGACCAAGCTGTATCTCGGCGACATTGCCGAAGTGATCGACGGCTTTGCCGATAACGATCAGGAAAGTACCTACAACGGCCAGCGCGCCGTCATGCTGAGAGTGTTCCGTGTGGGCGATCAAACGCCCATCGAAGTCTCGGAAATCGTGCGTAGCTATGTCGCCGACATCACCAGCTCTCTGCCGCCCGGGGTCGAGGTCGCCGAGTGGTTCGATCGCTCGGATTTCTATCGCGAGCGGCGCGACCTCTTGTACCGCAACGCGCTCATGGGTCTGGTACTCGTGCTCTTGGTGCTCGGCTTGTTCCTCGAAGTCAAGCTGGCATTCTGGGTCACCCTGGGCATTCCCATCTCTTTCCTCGGCGCGCTGTTACTTTTGCCGTCCATGGATGTGTCCATCAACATGATATCGCTATTTGCCTTTATCGTGGTGCTGGGCATGGTGGTGGACGATGCCATCATTGTCGGCGAATCCATCTATCGCTGGCAACAGGAGGGGGTGAGCCGGTTGGAGGCCGCGGTTCGGGGGGCTAAGGAAGTGGCGGTGCCGGTGCTATTTGCCATTCTGTCCACCATTGTGACCTTCTCACCCATGCTCTTTATCCCCGGCATCATGGGCAAATTCTTCCGCGTGATCCCACTCGTGGTCATTGCGGCCCTCCTGTTATCCTTAGTGGAATCCCTTCTCATTCTGCCGGCCCACTTGGCCCACTCCAAACCGTCCAAGCGCGGCATATTCGGCTTTATCAATCGCCAACAGCAGCGCTTTAGTCGCGGTCTGGAGAACCACATCCAGCGCTTCTACGTGCCCATTGTGCGCGCTGCGATCCGCCGACGTTATCTCACTGTAGCCGCCTCGGTTTCGATCTCCACGGCCATTATTGGCGGATTGGTCGGCGGCGGTATCGTGCAGACCGAATTTTTCCCCTCGGTAGATAGCGATATTATTATTGCCGAGATCGAGATGCCCTACGGCACGCCAGTGCAGCGCACCAAAGCGGTGCAGGATCACTTAATTGCCTCTGCCAAATCGGCATTAAGTGAACTGGGTGACGCAGACACTCTGAGCAAGGGCATTTTTGCCAGCTTGGGTTCGTCGGGGGCTGCCCAGGGAGATCCGCTGGCGTCGGTCTCAGGTGGTGGTCACTTGGCCGAGATCTCAGTGTACTTGGTGGGCGCGGACAAACGCACGTTTGCGGCCAACGACTTTACCCGCAAGTGGCGCCAGATCGCGGGCGAAGTGGTTGGCGTTGAGCGAATTAGGTTTGTGTCCAATGCCGGTGGACCGGCTTCTGGCGCCCCGGTCAACCTGGAGCTCAGTCATACCGATTTGGCCACGCTGCAGGCCGCAGCCGAGGAACTGGCCGCCCGCATTAGTGATTTCGCCGGCACCTACGACATCAATGACGGTTTCGTGGCCGGCAAAGATCAGCTCGACCTCGAGCTCACGGCGCAGGCCAAGGCCCTCGGTCTCACCGAGACCGAATTGGCACTACAAGTGCGCAGTGCGTTTTTTGGCGCCGAAGCGGTGCGGCAGCAGCGCGGTCGCGATGAGCTGCGGGTCTACGTGCGCCTGCCGCGCAGCGAGCGCGAATCGGAATACAATATCGAAGAGCTCATCATTCGCACGCCCCAGGGCGGTGAGATTCCTCTTGGCCAGGCAGCCAAGATCCGCCGCGGTTCCTCGTATACCTCCATCACCCGCATTGACGGTCGGCGAGCCGTGAGCGTGACTGCTGAGGTTGATGAAGCCGTGGCCAACGCCAACGAGATCATGGGCAGTCTCACCGGTCAGGTCATGCCGGAAATTCTGGCCCAGTATCCGGGGCTGTCCTCTGGCCTCGGCGGCGATGCCCAGGCCCAGCAGGAATCGATTGCCAGCTTGGGTACCGGCTTTGTCGTGGCGCTCGGCGTGATTTTTGCGCTCTTGGCCATGGTTTTCCGCAGCTACATTCACCCATTCGTGGTGCTGTTGGCCGTGCCCTTTGGCATCGTCGGCGCCGTGCTCGGGCATTGGGTCATGGGCTATAAGCTCAGTCTGATGAGCTTTATGGGAATTGTTGCCCTATCGGGCGTTGTCGTAAACGACTCCCTGGTGCTCATTGATGCCATCAAGCGGCTGGAGCGCAAGGGCATGCTGCTCATCGACGCGGTAGTGGCCGGCGGCGCCATGAGGTTTCGCCCCATCCTTCTGACCTCATTGACGACATTCTTTGGCCTGATACCGATGATTCTCGAGACCTCCATGCAGGCGCGCTTCCTCATTCCCATGGCGGTGAGTTTGGGCTTTGGCATTATTTTCGCCACCTTCATTACCCTGCTCCTCGTGCCCGCTGGATATGTCATCCTCGAACTATGGAAATTCCGCCTCATTCGCGCTTGGCGCTTATTGTGGGGGAATAATGTCGAAATCACCTGAGTCGGCTACATCAGCCAAACGCCGAGCAAGAACAGCATCCAGGTGAGCAAAAATCCGATCAGGATCGGTAGGGCTCTCGAAGGTGCACTCACCGGCTCTGGACCTAGCCCCGACTCTGACACCGAGATGATAAGCTCACTCGACGATGGTAGTCCCCGGCGTACAACGGTGATGTCACGGGCCACGGATGGGGGGATTGTATGGCGCTGTTTGTTGCGTGAGCGGGGCCCGCGATTGCTCTCCGGTATTTCGCGAATGTTGGTACTCGCGCGGGGGAGAGGTCCGGTATAGATGGGGTAGGACGGTGCTCTGACCACTGGTGCAGGGGCAACGTCGCTGTGGCTATCTTGCGAATATGCTTGCGGCACAGATGAGTCGCGACCGAGGTGGCTGCGCATGTCCTGAGCTGAGAAAGTATTCATCGCAATGGTCCCCCGTAATCGCCCCAACATGGGGCTGGGTGGTTGATGGCTCTGGATGTTTAGCAGGGGAATGCCACTACAGGTTCGTACATCGTCTGTCTTGTGTCAGAGTGAACTCCAGAGTCTTAAAGTGTAATTTTTATTAATATTTATATGGTCGATATGCGCGTTGGATAGTTGTGGTACAACCACATGAGCATATGGTGAGCGAACGCGCTGGCGGTAATGCGGCAGATTGGGATCATGTACAAAAGCGCAGTGACATGGTCCGGCGAGTACTTTTGCTCGAAATGCTGCTCAACGTCGCAGTTGCCGTGGCCAAGGGTGTTGTTGGGACCGTACTGGGAAATCTGACACTCGTTGCGGATGCGGTGCATTCCGCGGTGGATGCCGTTGCCAATGTGGCCGGGATGGTGGCAATCCGGTTTGCGACCAAGCCGGCCAATCAGAGTTATCCCTACGGTCTGTACAAAGTGGAGATCGTCGCTGCGGCCGCCATCGGGGTGGCCATTGGTATTACCGCTCTCGAGTTAGTCTGGACTGCCGTGCAAACGCTCTGGGAAGGGCGACCCCCTAGCATCGGATCGGCTTCCGCGTTTGGCGCTGGGCTGTTGGTGATCGTCATCACCTGGATCATCAACGTGTTTGTTGCGTTATGGGAGCGCTACTGGGCCCGGCGCCTCAATAGCGCCTATCTGGCTGCAGATGCAGCCCATACTGCAAGCGATGTGTTTGTGACCGCTGCCGTACTCGTGGCATTTGCCGCCAACTACTGGGGGATCGCCTGGGCCGACCCTATCGGCGCCTTGGTTGTGATCGTCGTGATCTTGCGTGTTGCATGGCATGTCCTTGCCAACAATGTATCGATTTTGCTGGACCGTGCCGCAGTCGATTCCGAGCGCGTCCGCGCGGTGGCACTCTCGGTCGAGGGCGTTTGCGATTGTCATCGCATCCGTTCGCGCGGCAACGAGAACGCCGCGTATTTGGATTTACACCTGCAAATGCCGGGGGATCTCCCGTTGGAACGCGCCCATGCGCTGTCTCATGAGGTGGAGCGGGCGCTGCGGCAACAGATGCCGCAACTGACCGATATCGTCATTCATATCGAACCCGCCGATGACCCACCAGAAAATCTCTGATAGGCGAACCATCCGCAGGCTCTACGCATTGCCCATTGACCCAATCGCGTCGGTAGATGTACGATAATAGCAGTTGCCGTTGATGTAAAAATAGTTTACGGCACCCGTTATGGACTGAGGTCAGCACTGAGCACACCGAAGCGCGCATGCGAATGTCGAATCCCTTGTTGCGATATGCCTGTGCGCGTTGTCACGCTATTTATGACACGCCAGTAAGATATTGCGGGCGCTGTGGTGCCGCGATAGAGGGGCCTGGCCACAAAGAACGACGTGCCGATAGCACAGATGATGACTTTTCGGTAGAGACCACGACTGGTGGAGGTTCATTCGTCTACCCGGATTTGCAGCGCCGAGCGTCGGACGGCCAAGATCGATGGTTAGGGCGCGTGATCGACGATCGCTATCGGGTCCTTGAAATTGTCGGACGTGGGGGCATGGGGGTGGTGTATAAAGTCGAACACCAGCGGATGGGCAAAATCGCGGCGATGAAAGTGCTGCATCATGAGTATTCTCGTGAGCCACAAGTGGTCGAACGCTTTCGCCGGGAGGCCGCCACGGTATCGCAACTCACCCACCCAAATACCGTTCAGATATTCGACTTTGGCACCACCCATGGCGCGCTATATCTCATTATGGAGTACGTGCGTGGTCCGGACATGAGTGAGCTTTTGCGCCGGGATGGGCCGATTCCCTTTCTGCGGGCAGCGCCGATGCTGGCGCAGATCTGTGCCGCTTTGGCCGAGGCACATGCGTTGGGAATTATTCACCGCGATCTCAAGCCAGAAAATATCTTAGTGACGAGAACCCATCGTGGTCGCGATGTGGCCAAGGTGCTGGATTTCGGCCTAGCCAAGTTGGGTGAGCAGGAAGAGAGCGCAGAGGTCACGGATCGAGGCTCGATTGTCGGAACGCCGTATTACATGTCACCGGAGCAAATTCGCGGTGAATTAGTAGACATGCGTACCGACATCTATGCCGTAGGCAGTATGATGTATCGGATTCTGACCGGTACTCATGCATTTTCAGCCAAGACCCCAGTGGGGGTCTTGACCAAGCATCTCACGGAAGATGTGGTACCTCCGTCTAGTCGGGTTCCCGGGAGCGGATTTCTGCCCAGCTTAGATGATGTGGTTCTGCGCGCGATGGCCAAAAATCCCGAAGATCGCTACCAAACGGTCGGCGAGTTGCTCGACGCCATCGAGGGCGCATATGCCGAGGAATGTGTCAGCTCGGGTCGAATGTCTAATTCCGCATTGGAAATCCCCGCGACTTCGAGCTGGGGAGGGACGGTCGGCAGCGCACGCAATCTCGTCGGCGACGATTCCGACGATATCGATTACGGCATCGATTCGGCGATTCGCCTACGTCGCTCGGATCTCGATGCCTACGAACGTTCTATCAGACGGCGGCGGTTTCTCCTTTTGGCATTGATTCCGCTGGTACTGTCCACGCTAGTGGCCGCGCTCATCTACGTGTGGGCCTTTATGCCGGCAATGCCCCATCGCGTAGAGGTCGAGCCGAATAACTTCATGGACAATGCGACACTGATTGCCGCGGATACGCCGGTTGTGGGCTATCTGGGCAAACGGATGAGCAAGTCCAAGCCCGACCGGGACTTCTTTCACGTGAGCACGCCGGTGGCCGTGAATATAGATGCGGCGGATGCTGCTGATACGGTAGACCCGCCGGGGTCGCATCGCGAAGAGACCGGCGATCGAGGAGCAGCGGCTACGAAGGGGCAGCCGCCTCATCGCGCATCGGGCTGGCTCGTGGATGTCGAGGTGAGCCCATTGCCCAATATCGATATCGAGTTGTCCTTACTCGATGCCACTGGCAAAGTGATTGCGCAGGTATCTGAGGGCGGCATTGGCATGGGTGAGTCGCTCCGCCATTTGCGCGTGGAGGGGGAGGTGTATCTTCTGGTCAGTGAACGCATGCCGCCGAGTTTTCGCTTACCCACAGAAAATGTCAGCGACCAGTATGAGCTCACAGTGTCGTTTGCGCCCCGCGATCCATCGCGTGAGAGTGAACCCAATGATGGCCCTACAGACGCGGATTCCCTTGCGGTTGGCACCCCCATGTCGGGATATTTGGACAGACGCGGCGACGTCGATTTCATTCGCTTTGTCGGCGAACCCGGCCGCTACCAGTTGAACATCAATGCCGCTGCTGAGTTACCGATCGCGTGGCGAATCGACGATGGTGAGCTCTCGGAGATGCGACGGATGATCGTGGATTTGCGTGGAGGCGAGATGTTACATGTTCGCCGTGGAAAAGCCTCTGCGGTATCCGTGCCCCGTGACTCAGAGACGTACGAGCCACTGAGTGCGGGCGATGAGCCCTACACCATTGAGTTGCAGCGGCTATAGAGATGGTTTGGATTCGCGGTGGCTGAAAAAGTCTGCGACATCGGCAATCAGCGCGGCGGCATTTGGCTGCGATGCCACGAGATGCGCCGATAGGCCGTGGGCCTGCAACGCCTGATTCGTTGTATGACCAATGGCGGCGATACATGCGCACGATCGGATTCGGTCTACAATGCCGGCTGAATGGGCAATATCCATCAGTGCATCCACTTGCGATGGCGCGAACAGGGCGATCGCATCAACGTCGTTGGCCGCCAGCAGCGACACGCCTCGGCCGACGATTGGATCGTCGTGAGTGCGGGCTACAGTACGGTATACGTCGATGGGATCCACGTCGAAGCCATTGCGCCTGAGCGTGTCTATGACGTCAGTGCGACCGTTGGCGGCGCGTGGCAAGAGGATCCGGCGCGCATCGCGGGCGTCGGCCGGCTCAGGGGGCTGGCCGCTTGTAGACGTGATAATGGCATTGGCCAATCCGACGCCATCATTGGTAAATCCATGGCTCTCTGGCAAGACATCGGGCACCAGACCGTGCTGACGCAAGGCCGCCGCGGTCGCCGTGCCCACACATGCCAACCGTGTATTGGCCAGTGCGCGGCAATCTCGTCCGGCGCCGTAGAGCGCAGCGAAAAAATAATTCACTGCATTTGCACTGGCAAAGGCCAGCCAAGCGTAACTCGTGAGGTGATCGAGTACCCCTGCGAGGGGGGCCGCCGATTTGTCTCCTCCCGCCGCTGTCTGGCCTCGTCCGATAGGGGAGGCCCCCTGAGACGTCATGTCGTCAATGCGGGTCACGGGCATGACAATGGGATCGCCGCCATATTCGCTGATAAGGGTGGCGCATGGCGACGCCTGCTCTAAGTTGCGCGCAATCAATATGCGCTTGCCAAAAAGCGGTCGCTGTTCGAACCAGGATAGCCATTGTCGCATATCAACGACCTCGCCAATGATGACAAGGGCTGGTGGTTTGATTTGATCTTGTTCGAGCTTATCAGCCAGCTGGGCCAAGGTCGCGGTCGTGGTTCGTTGACGGGGGGTTGTGCCCCAATGAATGGCGGCGGCCGGGGTCTCGGGGGCTCGCCCGGCGGCAATGAGGTGACGGGCGCAGTCGGCGACAGTTCGTACCGCCATGAATAGGACGATCGTCCCCAGGCCCGCCAGTGCCCGCCAATCGACGTCGGACAATTGTTTACCGTCAGCTTCGTGGCCTGTAGCAAAACCGACGGTGGAGACCGCATAGCGGGCAGTGAGGGGGATTCCGGCATACGCGGGCACCGCGGTGGCCGAGGTGACGCCGGGGACGATTTCAAAGGGGATACCGGCATCGTGGAGTGTGCGGCACTCCTCTGCGCCCCGGCCGAATACGAAGGGATCGCCGCCTTTGAGGCGAACGACACGCTTGCCGGTCTTTGCCTGATCTACCAAGGTGGCATTTATTTGTTCCTGGGACAGGGCTTGGCCGGCGGCGGCGTGTTTTTTGCCGGCGTAAATGCACTCGCAATGGGGAGAGGTGAGATCGAGCAGTGTCATATCGATCAGACCGTCATAGACGACCACATCAGCACGGCTCAGTAAATCGGCGCCCCGCCGCGTGAGGAGGCTAGGATCACCGGGACCCGCGCCCACTAGATAGACAATACCAGGGGATATAGACGAATTGCTCACCCTGATACACTACCATTGCTGCGTGGTCTTGCAGTCCGTGAAGTCCAATCTATGAGTACGGCTGCCTTGCCCGAAATTGCCGCGGAAAACTGCGTAGGGTGAATTACAAAAAGCCGCAAAATTCTAATTATCATCTGTCAAGAGCTCAAGTTTTGATGGCAGAATGTCGATATAATAGGTGGTGAAAAAATCGCTATTGCGAGCGATCACTCGAATGGTTGACAAAAAGCGCGACACATCTGGTACTGGCAGCGCCAGGCAGGGGCAGCGTGTCTCGTCTGGGGAGCGTTCCAGGGCGATACCGAGCACGAGAAGCATGTCGAACTGGTTGCAGGGGCGCCAGTCGGCACATACCTTGACCCGCTGGCTGATCGAGCCGGGGGCGGCGGTACGGGAGTCCGAATCCCGACGCAGCGCGCAGCTGTTAGCGGGCTTATTGCTCATATGGATACCATTGGCGGCGATATCGCTGCTATATCCACCTCTTGGCAGTTATGAGGAGATCCTATTCATACTCATAGCGTTTATCGCCACCTACCCACTGAGTCGTACAGTCTACCATCGGGCGAGTGCGGCCCTGGTCGTCTTCGTCGTCGGCATCTATCCGTTTCTGTTGGTATTCAATCATAGCGACCAGATAGCGAACGCCGAGAGTGCCATTGCGGTGCTCGTCTGGCTCGTCGTCGGCATCGCTTCGAGCAGCGTATTATTTTCGGCATCCGTATCTCTCATGCTGCTGCTTGCCGATCTGCTGGCCTTAATCGCTCTTGGACTCCTGCATCCGACTATCTCGCTTACCACGCTGATACCGTCGACCGTGCTGTTATTAGCATTAGGGGTACTCATTATCGCCGCTTTTTTTGTCCGTGATCGAGACAGGCGGCTTATTCAGGAACAGGCGGGGAGTCTGGTCGAGAGTGAGCAGCGCTTTCGGCGCCTATTCGAGGCTACTGTTGATGGCATTGCATTGTGCGATAACGGCACCATTGTCGACGTCAATCCCAGATTCGAGACGCTATTTGGCTATAAGACCAAGCAAGTGGTTGGGATGTCGATTGGCGACCTGTTTGATCAGACGCCAAAGGCGAATGCCGGGTCTCTCACAACAACGAGTGACGGAACGAATAAGGAGGAGGAGCAGGGAATTGCCCGACGTCGTGATGGGACGACTTTCCCGGTAGATCTGGTCGTGAGAAGTGGGTATCAATACCAGGGGCGCCGCATTGAGATTATCGCGTTTCACGACATCACTGTGCGCAGGCGTGCCGAGACGGCGATGATCAAGGCCAAGGACGCAGCGGAATCGGCGGCGCGGGCCAAGACCCGATTCTTGACCAACATGAGCCATGAGATGCGCACCCCCCTCAACGCGGTGGTGGGTATGACCGATCTCCTTCTCGATAGTGACCTCGGGCCACAGCAGCGCGACTTTGTCGAGATCATTCGCGATAGTGGGGACGCTCTGGAGAGCATTATTGTCGATGTGCTCGACATTGCCCGCATCGAAGATGGCGCGGTGACATTGGAGAAAAAGGAGTTCGATCTGCGCGCTTGCGTCGAGTCAGCGCTGGATTTTGTGGCGGGCGCTGCGGGGACTAAGCGTCTCGATACGGTGTGCTCCATCAGTCCTTCGGTACCCTCCGTCGTCATTGGCGACAGTGCGCGGATTCGGCAGGTGATGGTACAGCTCCTCGATAACGCTATAAAATTCACCGACAAGGGCGAGGTGGTACTCAAGGTGGAGAGCCAGGCCGAAGATGAGTTGGAGGCGGATGCCGAGGGTCTATGCAGCCTTCATTTCTCGATTCGCGATACTGGCATTGGTATTCCAGAGTCGTCTAAGGCCGCACTTTTTCGTCCGTTCAGCCAGCTCGATGTATCGAGCACGCGGCGCTATGGCGGCACCGGTCTGGGGTTGGCGATCTGCCACGCATTGGTGAAGATGATGGACGGCGAGATATGGGTGGAGAGCAAGGAAGGGGTGGGCTCGACGTTCCACTTTCAGGTATCGCTGCCCGACGCGGCGCGGACCTTGACGCCATATCGGGCGTTGAGTCAGCCGGTGATCTACAGTGCGCGGGCACTGATTGTCGACGACAGTCCCGCTGTATGCGCAACCGTGAGCGGAGATTTGCAGAGCTGGGGCATCGATACCGAGATCGCCAGCAGTGGGGTCGCGGTGCGAGAGCTAGCTCGTCATGGCGAATCCTTTGACATTGTGCTCCTCGATATCGACATCGCCGACGTCGACGATGTGGTGATTGCGACTCTGACGCGCGAGCGCCGCAACGCCAAGGGGGCGCCGCTGGTATTGTTTGACTACCGCGACCCAGAGCGCAAAGAGCGCGCCTCGACGGTGGCCAGCGAAATTTTGATCAAGCCCATTCGCGCGTCGAGATTGCAGGAGACGGTTCTCAGGATTCTCGAGGAGTTCCCCCGTCACAGCGGTCGTTTGGATAGCGAAGTTGATAAGATCGAGATACCGGAAGAAGCGGTATCGAGCGAGCCGGCCCCGCTGCGGATTTTGGTGGTGGAAGACAACCCTGTGAATCAGAAGCTCATGCGCCTTCTATTGGGTAGGCTCGGTCATCAACCCGACGTTGCCGCCAATGGTCGCATCGCGGTGGAGTGGATGGCAAAGCAGCGCTACGACATCGTGTTTATGGATTTACAGATGCCAGAGATGGACGGCATCGAGGCCACGCGGCGGGTGCGTTTTGGGCTGCCATCGGACGAGCAGCCGCATATTGTCGCAGTCACGGCCGATGTGTTGCCCGAGACCCGCGAGCGCTGTCTAGAAATCGGCATGGACGGCTATCTCACCAAGCCGGTACAATCGAGACACCTCAAAAGCGTTCTGCGTAAATTCGGCAATCGCGGCAAGAGCAATAGCCTCGGCCGCGACGATGAACGGGCGCAGACGGCAGAAATCGTCGATTTAGAGACCCGTCGTGCCCAACTAAAAAAACAGTCCTGACCGGCTTAGCCGCCGACGCTGCGATGCTACTTATTTGGCGACTGCGGTGAGGACATACTCGGGCACGCACGGCATAGCTCCCGGCTGCGAGGCTACAAACGCCCCATAGCGGTTCGCTGCTGCATTCGTCTGCATCGGTCCGTGGGCCCGAATCAGATGATGCGCTAACGCTGCGGTAAACCCGTCTCCGGCCCCAACCGGATCCGCCGCTTGTCCTGGCGCCATTGCGACGCCCCCATGGCGTTCACTGCCATCGGGCGTATAGAGTGCACTCCCCTGGGCTCCAAAGGTCACCGCGACCGCGCGCATTCCCCGGCTGCCAATCAATGTGTCAGCAACCTCTTCGATACTTTTCTTGCCCAACCGAGAAGCAATACGCAAGGCCTCGGTTTCGCTGAGTTTGATGGCATTCGCACAAGCCATCGCGGCCTCGATGGCGTCATCGCCGTCATAGGGGGGGCGCAGATTGAGATCGAGCAGGCGCAGTGCGTGAGGGGGAACGCTGGCGGCCGCTCGCTCAAGCACCTGGCGGCCCTGCGGCTGCGAGCACAGCAGCGTGCCAAAACACACCGCATCGGCACCGCTCAGCTCTTCTTCCCAGGCATTAGTCCAATCGGGATAGGCCCACGCAACATCGACATCAATGTGAAAATGTACGTCCTCGCCCTGTACATCGACGCGTACAGTCCCCGTCGTGCGATCTGGATCGCGCTGCACCGCATGCACGCCAACGCCTTTATGGGCCAGGATCTCGATGGCTTTATCGCCTAAGTCGTCACTGCCCACGCGCGTCAGCACGACTCCCTGATTGCCGAGCACGCTGGCGTGATAGGCGACGTTGGTCGGTGCGCCCCCGAGCTGCGGACCCTGGGGAAATAGGTCCCAAAGTAGCTCTCCCAGACCAATGACTCGATACGATTCAGCCGCGCTCATTCGTTTACCACCAGTACTCTGCCTGAACGCCCGCACTGTAGCAAAGGGTTTTGGTCGAACAATCGGTCGGGTCTCCTTGACCGCTGGTGCCAACCCTGCCTTTAAAGGAGTCGGACCAGCCGGCCCAGGTAACGAAGGCCCTCAGTACCGGACGAGTCCAAAAGCCGTAATCGAGTGCCAGTTCACTCGCCAGGGTGAACTTGACCAGATTGCCTTCGAGTTCGTCGGCAGGGTCGAGATTCTCGGTGCGATCCCACGACACTTCCCCGAGGATACGCATGTTTTCATTGACGAAATACATGGGACGCAGAGCCGCCGCATACCAGGTGAGGTCTCGATCGTCGTAGTCGCCACCGTTCTCTGCTTGATAGACGAATGCGCCGAAGAGGGCAAACTGCTGCATGGGTTTGTAGAGAAATTGCTCGGTGATGCGCAGGATGTCGGCCGACAATAGATCGTCGGCCGCATCGCTCGTGAGCGTGGCGGCGACGTCGGAGTTCCAAGCGCGAAACTTGTTACGCGTGATGCCGCGTCCATACTGCACCGACACTTTGTTCCAAAGGATGTCGCTATCCTCGACATGCCAGGCTCCTAGGGTGAAGCCCTGCGTGGATACCGGGCTTTGTCCCATGGCGTTGACCACACGCTCATTGCCGCCGGAATGGGCGAATAGGAGTTGCAGGGTCAATCCGCCTTTGCCCGAGATCGATACCGGCATGTCTACCAAGCGGAGATCGTGGTTATTCTGAAATGCTTCAGCGCTGAGATCTTGGCCATCGCCGCTCGTGCCGATGACGGCACTGTCATGGTTGCGAGTGAATGCATACATGAGCTTGCCAAATCCCACATCGATGTTTTCCACACCAAAGCCATCACTGAGCATTTCCGACCAGTAGAAGTCGTTGATATGGATATCGTGGCGCTGATAGTACTTGCGCCCAGCCCAGAGTACGGTCCCTTTGCCCAGTGCCTCAATATTGGAGATGTCGATATACGCCTGGGTCGGGGCGGCAAATCGAATTTGGCGAAATCGACCTTCTGCGAGTGAAATGCCAAACCAGACCAGCGCCTTGATGTATGGCCCCTCATCACCGCTGGGCTTGTATACGTCGTGCACACCGCCTTCGAGCCAGGTATCACACTCATTGCCGAGGCGGAACTTCCAGTCGGCATTGGGGGCCTGAAAACATGCGCGTTCCTCTGCATTTCCAGAAAATCCTTGGCCGATGCGAAAATAGCCGGACGTGCCGACCTCGTGTTGTGCGTGGACGGCGCTGGGCGAAACCAGCAATATGCCGACGACGGCGGAGAGGGAAATGAGCCCATGGTTCGCAATATGCACGGAATTCATCCTTCGTACTGTTTCAAATGCATTTCACTACTGTAACGAAAATCATGGTATCGGGCCTCATCATCGCAGCAAAGTTATTGCGGTGTATTTGTTAACGCGTTTGTAACTTCTCACCTGTTCTCAGGGGAGACAACGCAATGCGTCAAAAGCGAGCCGATATTGGCGGCGGAAAGCCAGATGACGCATTTGTCGGTAAAGCGAGCGTGCGTGCGAACTGGATCTCAATATTTCAGCATGTTAGAGTGCACTCGTTTGCAGATCTTCCCGCGCTGGCGGTGCCGAGTCGCGGTCACCCATTCGCACCGGTAACGAATGAAAGTCCGCTTTTGGGGGGTACGGGGCTCTTTCCCAGTCCCCGGCCTATCGACGAATCGTTATGGAGGCAACACCTCCTGCGTCGAAGTGTGTCCTCGCAATGCTTCTCCCATTGTGATCGACGCGGGCACCGGGATCCGTCGTTTGGGCAAGCTGCTCATGGAGGGGCGTTTTGGCGAAGGGCGAGGTACTGCGCATTTGCTCATCAGCCACACCCATTGGGACCACATTCAAGGGCTGCCGTTTTTTTCGCCGCTGTACAAGCGCGGTAATACCTTGCATGTTTTCGCGCGTCAGCGTGACGATGTGCATTTGCGGGCGGTATTTGCCTCACAGACCGAGGATCCCTACTTCCCTGTCCCACTGGCGTCGCTCAAGGCCGATATTCGCTTCTACGAATTGATGGAGGGGCAACAATTCCAGATCGGTAAGGCCAAGATTTCATGCACGCGTCTCAATCATCCATGGATCGCGATCGCGTACCGCGTGGAGGCGGACGGGGCTGCGGTGGTGTACGCCTCGGACACCGCGCCATTTACCGACATTCTGCTTGAGCAAGAGTTCATCTCACAGCCGCCCAAGCTAGGGGATCCGCTCGATCCCGCCGACATGGCCAAACTCAACTCCATGTGCGAAGGACTCATTCGTCTGGCGAAAGACGCTGATGTACTGATTTTCGATACCCAATTTACCCAAGCAGAGTACATGCAGCGGCCACATTGGGGGCATTCTACGCCTGACGATGCCGTGGTCATCGCCCGCGCAGCCAACGTCAAAACCCTGGTCCTCTATCACCATGCACCGGGACGCAGCGATGACGAGCAAGACCGGATTTTGCATGAGTGCCGGGTCAAATTGGTCGGAGAAAAATTTGAGGTGTTGGCCGCATACGAGGGGTTAGAGCTCACTCTGGGAGATGAGGACTGATGCGGATTACGTTCTGGGGGGTGCGTGGCTCAATTCCTGCCCCAGGTCCGGAAACCAACCGCTACGGTGGCAATACCTCTTGCGTATCGGTGATGACGGCGTCTGGTTCCCTGATCATCATCGACATGGGCACTGGGGCGATCAATCTCGGCGCCAAATTGATGGGCGAAGCCTATGGTAAGGGCAAAGGCGAGGTGACGATCCTGATGTCCCACTCCCACTGGGACCATATCCAGGGCTTCCCCTTCTTCCCGCCCGTCTTCGTGCCGGGAAATCGATTGTGCATTTACGGCAATGCCAAGTCGTCGTCTATGCTTGAGGGGATTTTGGAGGGGCAGATGAATCCGCATTTTTCACCCATCTATACCCTCAAGAATTTGGGCGCCACCATCGATTTTAAAGCCATCGAACACGGCGAGTATTTTGAGGTCGAGGGAGTTCGGATCTCTGCCCGACCAAACCCCCATGGTGCCACAACCGCATTGGCATTTCGTTTGGAAGAGAACGGTCGTTCCTTTGTCTATGCTTCCGACGTAGGGTACCTAGGAAATGGACCTGCGGCAGAGATGTTGGCGCATTATCGAGACGCGGATGTCCTAATTCACGACTGCACCTATACCCCTGAGGATCAGGAAACGCGGCGCAATCGCGGTTTTTCTTCCTGTTCGGATGCTGCACGCGCCGCAGTAAAGGCACAGGTTAGGCACCTGGTGATGTTTCACTACGATCAGGACTACTCCGACGATATGGTCGATCAGCTGGCAGCACGCTGCCGAGAAGAACTCGATCTTCTCGGAGGCAAGGATATTCAGCTCACCGCCGCAGCCGAAGGTCTATCGCTCGACGTATGATTTTGGGGAATCCAAACGAGGGAACCCAAATTACGGGACAATGACGAATTCGCGTCGCAAGAGGGCGATCAGCGTCTGCGCGGCTTCGAGATCACTGCCGCCGAAATGGTCGAGAATCGCCTGTACTTGCCCGTGTTCGAGTACGAGTTGAAAAATGTCGAGCTCGGGCGGAGATAGTGCGCGCAATTGCCCAGCTAACGGTGTCGCAACTGCCAATGGCGAATCGATAGGGGGAAGTTCGGGTTCGATCTGACGAAATTCGTCGAGGAGACGCACGCCCTCCATGAGCAGCGCTTCAGTGGATTCCTGGATCTCTTCGTCTTCTAGGACCTGCATCTCCACGGAAGGTTCGAGTTCGAAGGTCCCCGTGGTCCAGGTGAGCATGCGGTAAATCGCCTTCTGCGGCTTGATGGCAAAGTTATCGTTGATGGCGGCGAAATACAGCTTGCCTTTGCGCAGGTAGATTTTGCCGATGCCGACACTCGAGGCCACCGTAAGTACGCCCGATTTGCGACTGGTCGATAGTAGCTGCAGTAGATCGGGGAGCGGAATCTCCTCGATAACGCCCGACATCGGCCTTCCGGCTGTCGATTGCCGCTGGGCGCCCGCTTCGAGACGGCGACGAGCCTCGGCTTCACTCTGTGGCGCCGAGCGTGCATCAGCACCGACTACCTTCATAATGGACGTACCCACCAAGATGCGGTCGCCCTCGGTCAGTCGTGAGCGATTGACCTTTTCGCCGTTGACAAACGTCCCATTGGTCGAGCCCAAGTCTTGAATAAAGACATCGGCGTCAGTACTGGTAATCTTGGCGTGTCGTCGAGAGACCATATCTTCGACTAGCACCATGTCCAGATCGCTGGAGCGGCCGATGATGATCTCGCGATTCATCCTGAGAGGAAACTCGCCCCCTTGGTATTTCCCAGAGATGAAGCGCAGCGCAAACCGTGGACGATCAGACATTTTCCTTGCCTCTTCACGAGGTTAGGGGACACCATCTTACTGCCGCCCGGGGGCAGGACGCAAGTTTGACACTCCTGAGATCGCGTATATCGAGCTGCTTGCCTAACTTTGTCGAAGCCTCAGACTGCATATGTGGTCTTGTACATGTTGAGGCCGCTGGGCTAAGGCTCTGTCAAGTGGCCGGCAGCACGGATTGGATTCAGGGGCACGGGCTCATCTTCATCCGGATATTGCCCGGGATGTAGCAGACTTTTCAAGCGTTTATACACACTTGCCGAAACCACAAGACTAGAATGACCAAATGGTACCGTGATGGAGCGAACGCCTGGGATGCGGGTTGCGGTAGGAGGGCAGAGGCGATCTCGGGCTGCCGCCACCGATACGATCTCAACTCCATCGGGGATCGGTGTGTTGTGTAATTCATCGAGGAGGCGACTATGAGGCAACAGTTGCCACGACGACGTTGAATGCAACCCGAGCAGGGCAATGCCGAAAATGGCGGTCCAGGTGCCTCGATACGGCGTGCCCATGGTGACCATTCGGCCTACGCGCTCATGTCCGCCGAGCTTTTTTATGTAGTACAGGCCGATGAGTCCGCCCATCGAGTGGGCGAGAATATTGACCTTGAGCGATGAGGTTTGAGCCAAGATGCGCTCGACTTTGCGGTGAATGAGAAAGGCCGAGCGGCGAATGTCGCGGGTATTGAGTGTGCCGAGGTTAAAGGAAAAGACGCAAAATCCGTCATCGAGCAAGCGCCGTTCGAGCACGTACATCGAGCCCCGCGTGCCGAGAAATCCGTGTATGAGCAAAATGGGGACGGCTTTGTCGTTCAAATCGGTCAGAGATTCCGAGCGACGAATTCGATTGCCCCGGACCAAATGGCGGAGATATGACAGGCCGTGGCTGCCGCCGGTGATGTTTTCGATCACCGTGCTCGATTGCCCGAACCACCGCGACGGTGCGCGACGCAGCCAACGGGAGAACCATTTTTTCTCTATGCTGCTTAGCACTCTATGATCATGGTAGCATTTCTGTGTCAGTTTGCCGCCCTCTATGACTGAATCTCGCGCAGAGGTGACCCTTAGGTGTCGCGAAGTGCACAGTGTCGCTATCGGAGATCGCGAAACCCGGCATCTGTAAACTCGGAGCACTTTTGCGCATAGGCATGCGCGGCGGAGCCGATATGAGGGTACTCGATCACTGTCCACGTTCCCAAAGTGCCCACCTGGCCCGCACGGACGATGAGAAATGACTCGTTGCGGTAGATGAGAACGAATTCTTCGCCCCCCGAGCCCTTGCGGCGAAACGAACGGGCATCACCGGGATGGGCTTTCCCTGGCGGTGGGGCACTGGCATTGGGGTCCCAATTCCCGATCGCGCTCGGTGGTGGACAAACCGCAAACTCATTTTCCTCCAACACGGGAGTGGGATCGTAGCCAGATGATGGTGTAGTCGATGCGGGCGGTTCTGCGCTGCCGCTGTCGGCGGCGGGCGCTGCATCGGCGGTTTTATCGCTCGCGCTAGTCGGGCTGGTGGCTTCCGGTTGCGCCACGACACCTTCGCTTTTGTCGCCCTTTGTCGAAGTCGATTTTCCGTCAGAGCTCGACGAAGACGACGATTTACTCGATTTTCGGCCCCTTGTGCTCCTCTTGCTGCGCTCCCCCGTTGAGCTGCTGGATGGTTCTCCTGACGCTTTACTCTTACTGGGTTTGGCCTCAGGCGCATCGCTGTTGAGCACGTCGGAGGCAGCCCCCCCATTGCCATCCCGATCGAGACCTTCCTGGGCGATACCTGCCTCGGCGCTGGGGGGATCGGATTGTTGGGCGATTGCCGCCGAAGATTCCTCGCCACTATCGGTGGTGCTGGATGATTTTCCGTCGGATAAAGGTTCGGTCATGCTCATATAGAGAGTGTGTCTGATGTCTGGACAGGAGGGCAAGTGTCGACCGCGAATTCGTATTCTTTTACCCACTAGCAGGAGATCGATCGCCGGTATGGGATATTGTGGGGAGTTGCCTATGTTTGGGTTGGGCAGGATGTATGGTCTCGAATTCATTGACAGATTCCGTATCGGGGCGTACCGTGTTGAGGCCCATGAGCACTGCAGGGGTAGGAACTTCCGGGCGCCGCTTGGGTCGCTATCACCTCGTTGAGCCGCTCGGCGGTGGCCCGACAGGAGAAGTGTTTCGGGCCAAGGTCTATGGCGTGGCTGGGTTTGAGCGCGAATTTGCGGTCAAACGCTTTCATCCCGAGTTTGTCGGAAATCCCGAAACAGCGACCAGCTTGGCCAAGGCTGCGCGTACATACGGCGGTCTCGAGCATCCGCGCATTGCGCGCTTGCACGAGTATGGAGTTGCCGGAGGCGAGACCTTCGCCGCGACGGAATTCGTCGACGGCGTCGATGCCGGCCGTCTGTTGAGTATGGCGCATACGTTGGATTTTGAGCTTCCCATCGGTGCATGGGTGGCCCTTATCTCCCAGTCGGCACGCGCTGTGGGGTATGCCCATGGTCGGGGTATTTGTCATCTGGGCCTGTGCCCCACCAACATCCTGGCGACGCGAGACGGTGATATCAAGATCACCGACTTTTGCTTCTTGCCCACTCGCTTGCCGGCCCGGCCGAGTGAGGATCCAACCCTGCGGGCGCGCATGCCGTACTTGGCGCCAGAGCAACTCGTGGGTGAACTGGTCAATCCAGCGACGGATGTCTACCAGCTGGGGACCGTTCTATATGAATTATTGGCGGAGCGCACAGCGTTTAGCGGCGGCACGTCCCTCGAGATCGCACAGGATATTTTGCAGGGCCAAGTCGCGCCGTTGGCACTGCCCACACCACTTGAAGATGGATTCGGCAAGGTGCTGGGCAATTGTTTGCGGCGTTCGCCATTTGAGCGCTACGCCGATGCCAGAGCGTTGGCCGATGCCCTCGATGCCACGGTGCGTGAACTGAGATTACCTGGAGATCACCGCGACTTGGGCCGTGCCGTGCGCCAGCTCGGCCAGCGGGTCGCCGATATGCGCGATACCCAAGGCTCAGGTGCCGTGAGTTTTCCCATACCGGCGCCGCCGATCGCGCTGGTGCCAACCTCACCGATCCCGGCTGCGGTGTCGCCACCTGTGCCGGCGACGGAAGCCGCTGGCTCGCAGGCTGGTGCGAATGCCTCGGATCAGGCGGCTGATGCCACGCTCATGTTCGCCCAGGTCAGTCGAAACCAACCACGCCGCCAACCACAAGACCAGCAACACGACCAACGACACGACCAACGACACGAAGCGACCTCTGACGGTGCCGCCACTGGAACGAGATCGCGGGAGCCCGGCGAAAACGGGCGGGATAGCGATCGGGGGGAGTTGCGTTACCTAGACGATGTTCCGACTACGGTGAAGCCGCGTGATATGGGGTTTCTCAATATTCCGGAGAAAGGTGCGCAACCGAGATCGCTGACCAATGAGGACATCGCCAGGGCGACAACAACCACGCGGACAACCCAGCGGGGAATCCCTCCGGCAGTCGGTAACTCTCCACCTGTCGCGATGAAACGCAATGCGGGGCAGACTCCTATGCCGGCGCCAGCCTCTCTCGTGACGGGGATGGGGCGCGATCCAACGGCCTTGGCAGTACCGCAAGATCAGGCCATCAATGCCGCGCGACCACCTTCGGCGCCGCCGCCCGCTGTCGCAGGGCAGCGGTCGTCTACTGCAGGTGGGGCCGCAATGCCCGGGCGAGCTCCGTCCACACCAGAGGCACCTGCTATCGATCGGGCACCTTCGGCGCCTGGCTATGATTCGGCACGTGATATCTACCATGCTAGGGAGAGTCAACCGCTCGGCCAAGCGGCCGATGTCCGGGAAGGCAGCTCTCCGTCCATGGCAAGTATGTCCGGGATTGCCAGCGGCGCTCACGGGGCGTTGCGAGATAGCACGCCATTGCCTGGCAGCAGGCCGCTCGTAAGTAGCGAACCATCCCTTGACGGTACGTTGCCGATAACGGGTGCTGAGTCAATACCTGGCAGCGCGCCCGGAATCGTCGACATGGCCCCAGGCGATGCAATGCCGGCGTCTGCACCACCACCTACTGGGGGATATCTATCGGATGCAACCCACGTCGATGGTCCACCGACTGGGGGCAACCGCATCCCTTCCATGCCACTGCCGTCGCCGCCATTGAGCGCGAGCTTGGCTACGCCGGACGTCCCCGCTGAACTGGCAGCGATTTTAGATAACGAAGAAGACAAAGGCCACGCTGGCGCGGCGACGCAAGGCCGCGTCGGCGGCAAGCGCGGACCACTGGGCCTCATCGCCGTGATTCTATTGATCGCGGGGCTCTGTGTTGCCGGTTTTTTCCTGTGGGGGAGTGGCGATAGTGCTCAGACCGAGGTGGAAGGCGTTGTCGATAACGCGGTCAAAGGTGCGGATTCGAATACCCGTCCAATGACCGACGACGGTAACGGCGGCGGGGATGGGACTACAGGAGATGGCGGGGGCACAGATAATGAGGGCTCCGCAGCGATGGACGGTGATGGCGATGGGGCGAGCGGTACGACTGATGGCGATGTCGGCGGCGATAGCGACCGAAATGGTGATGGGGAAATTGGCGTAGGTGGCCTCGAAGGAGATCGCGGCAAAGACGCCGATGAGGAAACGGATGGTGCCGATCGAGATCAGTCCGACGATGCCACCCGAGTTAGCGGCAACATTGCCAGCGGTGATATGACTGTCCGTGCGGGAAGGCCGGGCAGGCTCAGGATCAAAAGCAGACCTCGAGGGGCCAAGGTCTATCTCGACGGCTCACTACAGGGAAAGACCAATGCATCATACGACGCCACGAGCGATCGTCATCGACTCGCATTGATTTTGCCTGGTCATCGGATGTTCAGTACTGAAATCCAGGGCCGAGGTGATATCGAAGTCAGACTCAAAGAGGTCACGCCCACCGCGGGGCCGGCCGGGATCAAGGTTCGATGTCGGAAGAAGAACCGCTACTACGTATTTGTCGATGGTCACGACACAGGACAGCTGTGTCCCACTGAGCGCATCGGGGTTGAACTCGGTGAGCATGTTGTCGAGATCTACGACCCCGTGAGCGAGTCGCGGCAAGAGTTTCGAGTCAACGTGGAAGACACGCGTCGTAGTGTACGCGTACGCGTAGACTGATCGATTTGTACCCCTCTGGTCGCGACGCTCGTCGGTGCAACCCAAATAGATGCCGGGAACGACGGTTTGAGGGCGAACTTACTCTTTTTGTCTGGAGTCGAGGTCGTACTTGCGAATCAGTTCGCGGAGGTGCTTGCGATCGATTTGGGCCTCGCGCGCTGCGGCTGAGAGGTTCATCTTATGCCGCCGCATGAGGTCTTCGATGTACTCTCGCTCGAATAGTTCGACCAGCTGTCCTTTGGCCTCTTTAAATGGCAAGTCGGTGCGAATGCCCAGCGATGGTGAGGCCTCTTCGAAAAACGCATCATCGATATTGAGCTGGTCGTCGCGAGACAGCAGGCATGCGCGCTCGATGGTGTTGCGCAGCTCGCGCACGTTGCCGGGCCAAGAGTGACGCTGAATGCGCGCCATATCTTCGGGGGGAACGTTGATGGGCTTGGTCGGTGAAAACTGCTCGATGAAGTGTCTGACGAGCATGGGGATATCGCTGCCGCGTTCGCGTACCGGTGGCACCGAAACCCGAATAACAGCCAGGCGATAGTACAAGTCCTCGCGGAAATTCTTCTTCCCCACCTCGGCGCGAAGATCGCGGTTGGTGGCTGCGACGACGCGGACATCAATTTTCTCGTAGGTGTTGGAACCTACTTTACGGACCGCGCGCTTGTCGAGCACCCTGAGCAGAGAGGGCTGGAGATCCATGGCCATTTCGCCGATCTCGTCGAGGAAAATCGTGCCGCCGTTGGCTTCAGCAAATGCGCCTCGGCGGTCGGTAATGGCTCCGGTGAACGAGCCTTTGACGTGGCCAAAGAGTGCGCTTTCGATGAGCTCTCGCGGCACCGCACCGCAATCGAAGACAATAAAGGGCCCATTGCGGCGCAGAGAGTGGTTGTGGACCTCCTCGGCGATCAGCTCCTTGCCGGTACCAGTTTCGCCTTCGATGAGCACTGTGGCGTCAGTGACGGCGACATCCTGCAGCAATTTGAAGAGCTGACGCATCTTGGTGTCTGCACCGATGAGTTGACCAAATGCGCTATTTTCCGCCGGTTCCGGTTCGACAAATTCTTCGTCGGGCAGGTATTTGATCACCGTGCGTCCGAGCTTGACCTCGGTGCCAAAGCCGATGGTGATCTCCTTGAAGCGCGTGCCCTGAATAAACGTCCCGTTTGTGGAATCGTTATCGCGGACAATGACCTCGTCTTTGGCCAACTCGGCCATCATGTGTTTGCGCGACACGGTCTTGTCGCTGAGCATCATTTCGCACGCAGGCGACGAGCCAAAATAGATAGGCTTGCCCTCGATAAGGCGCACAGATGCACCCCGGTCGGGACCCTTAATGACTAGGAAGATTCCGCCTTGATTCTGCTTGGAGAATGACGGCAGGTGATCCTCCAACAAGGCCGTCGTATTGATGATGTCGTTCGAACCCATTGTAGGCGCAGGGCCTTTCATAGTAGCGTCGGCAATCTAGCCGTGTCTACCGCGGTTTGGAATCGTTTGACAAGGCGGCCGATGACTCCGAATTCGGGGCGCGGTCGACCCCCTGTAGCTGCGTTGCTTGACGTTGTTCTCGATCTGAGGACTGCGGAAAAGTCTCGGTGTCGCCCAAGCTCGGTCCCGAAAGACCAATCAGAGCGGCGACGCCAATTCCGAGCAAGAAGATCAATATCCAGATTGGCCACGTACGCGTCAGTGCGTGGGAAAAGGATATGCGGCTCGATGCGGCATTCCCCGGGACTGGCACGGGGGCGGCATCTCGAGAAAATGGGGGCGCAGATGTTGGGGCAGTATGCGTCGGCTGGGGGGCCGGCATGTTCGTGCGGGCGGTCTGTTGTTGAGATTGGTGCTGGGGTTGGGACTGTGGTTGTAGTGACGCCACCGGGGGCGAGTGAAGAGTGACCGGTGGCCCGGCCAGTGCTTCCGCCGGTACTTCTATTGACGGTGGTTGCCCACGTCCCTGAAGCTGTGAAGCGGACTGCTGGGGCTGTTGGCCACCGTCGAGTTGGCCAGGAGCTAAGGGATATGCTGATGGACGTGTGGGGCCCCCTCTGCCCATCTCGTCGAGGTTTACCAGTGGGGATGCCGGTCCGTTTGCTTCGTGTGCGGGGGGCTGGTCTTGTTCGCCGCGAATGATAGAAGTGAGCTCGACCCCGCGAAAGCGCTCGACGCTCGTCATAGATGCGGACCCAGAAACGGACTGGGAAGCTGACTGTGATGCCGAAGGCGGCATCTGCGATGCCACCATCCCCGGATTGGCATCGTCCACATCTTCCTTCAAATCGGCGATATCGATTTTTTCGGTTCCCTCATGGTCGCGCTCGTACATCTCTGGCGCTGAAGGGCCGTCGTTTTCCAAATCGCGCCAGTACATCGGGTCGCCACATACCTTGCGCAGGTGTGAGGCAAGCTCGGGGGCCGACATCATGAGTCCGGCGCGGTGAGCGCTGCGCAAAAGCGCTTCCTGAAACGCGCCAGCGGTCTGATAGCGCTGGTTTGGGTCGATGTGTAGGGCCCGGTACATGACGTGGTCAAATTCGGCCGGGATCTCGGCTACTTTTTGCGATACTGAAGGAATGGCCTGGCTATAGATTTCCTCAGGCGGGGTGGTTAGGCCGACGTGGACAAAGAGTTTTTCCCCGGTGAGCATCTCATAGAGGCAGACTGCCAATGAGTAGAGGTCGGTGCGTTGGTCAAGCTCTTTGCTGTGAGCCTGCTCCGGTGACATGTAGCCGATTTTGCCCTTGACGCGGAAGAAGCCGGAATTGTGATTGGCTACCTTGGCGATGCCGAAGTCGGTCAGTTTGACCTCTCCGTTTTTCGAGATCAGTACGTTCGATGGCGATACATCGCGGTGAATGAGATCGAGTGGCACGCCCTTCATGTCTTCTTTTTGATGGGCATAGGCCAGCGCGGACAAAATCTCCCGCGCGACGTAGATCGCGGCAGCCGCAGATAGGCGTTTGCGCCGGCGCCTGGCTTTTTGCAACAGCGTGCGCAGATCGGCACCATCGAGGTATTCCATGACGATGAAGTGCTCATCGCCAGCATTGACCAAGTCGATGGTGTGGATAATGTTAGCGTGGTCCAAGGTGGCCGATAGCCGGGCCTCGTGGAGGAAGAGTTCGCGAAATTCGACTTGGCTGGTGAAATCGGGCAGCAGTTGCTTGAGCACCACCGGTTTGGCAAAACCGCCGGCCCCCAACTTTCGGCCGATATAGATCGCTCCCATGCCGCCTTCGGCCAGGTAGTCCAAGACGACATAGCGGTCCATCGGTGCGCCATCGGGTGGTGCGCCGTCGGGTGGCGCTCCATCGATGCCTGCGCTGTGGCCGTGGCCGTGGCCGTGGCCGTAGGATGATACCCCTCCAGGCCGAGCGCTATCGGACGAATTAGTGTTCATAAGACAACCAGTGTAGCACTCCTACCGATACAGGTATGCGGTGCGAAATGGGATTCGACGATGCTGGCCGAATTGTCACCCAGAGTTGTCATGAGCGGATTGTTACCATAGTTTGTCACGATATGGGCCCATAGCCGCCGTGACCCAGTCAATAACTGGCTCGCAAGTTGACCCTTCTGGCAATTTATAAAACCAATGTTGCCGGCGCTATTTCGTTCCATACATGCGGTCGCCAGCGTCTCCGAGCCCCGGCACAATGTAGCCTTTTTCGTTCAGATGCGAGTCGATGGCGGCAGTGTAGACCGGTACATCTGCGTGTCGGCTATGAAAGGTTTTTAAGCCCTCGGGGGCAGTAAGTAGGCATACGAACTTAATTGTCCTAGGACCAATGCCTTTGATGCGCTCGACGGCGGCAACCGCTGAATTCCCCGTGGCCAGCATGGGATCGACCACGATGACGTCGCGATCGCCCATCTCCCCGGGGGCCTTGAAGTAATACTCCACAGCTTCAAGGGTCTTGGGCTCGCGGTACAGGCCGATATGGGCCACCCGCGCCGAGGGAAGGATACTCAGCATGCCATCGAGCATGCCGTTGCCGGCGCGCAGGATGGAGAAGAGCACGATTTTCTTGCCGTCCAGCCTGGGGCTATCCATGGCCGCCAGTGGCGTCTCTATCGGATGCAACATCACCGGCATATCTCTGGTTACTTCATACGCCATCAGCATGCTGATTTCCTGGAGTAGACGGCGAAATGATGCGGTACTGGTATCTTTTTCCCGCATCAATGTGAGTTTGTGCTGAATCAACGGATGCTCGATGGCGAATACTTGTCCAGTCATCTTGTCGCTCATGTCCGTGCCTGGGTGTTGCTGTACAAAGGGGCGGACCTGTTACTGGTTGCTATCATGCAAAGAAGCGTCGTAGTCGATTTGATCCTGACCATACGGCAATCGCGTATGCGATGCGACGAAAGTGCCAACGGGACGGCAAAAAATAGTCATTCATATCGCATTGAGCGCGGGCATTTGCTCACGGTGTAAGCGATTGCCTACGCGATGACGCTAATTGGTGCTCTTGCGGGTGAGATCGGTCTCTGACGACTTTCGTTATTTTTCAAGGTGGGCCATCATAACTGGTGAATGGCAACGCATACGCAACCGCCGCCTCCCCCTGGATCGGAACGAAGGCGGCACTCTAGGTTTGAAGTAATGGCTCAGGTCGAGATCTCCGGTGGCGACGCCACGCTTGTCTTGCCCATCCGCAACATTTCGATTGGCGGCGTGTACGTCGCTTTAGATGAGACGGTGCGGCAGACGTTTGGCATCGGCCAACGGGTGAGCGTGTACCTCGATGCCGAGCCCAGTGATAAAGCCGTGACCGATGTCAGCACGGACGATACGCTCATCTCCGAAAACGCGCTCAATGTGACCTTGAGTGGCACCATTGTCCGCATTGATGACGGCGGTATTGCGGTCAAATGGGAGCCCACCGAGATGCTGGTCGCCGAGCGCTTTGTCCGCGTATTCGATGCCTTGAGACAACAGCGCAGTCTCACGGGCGCGGCGTGAGGGCGCCGACGATGCGGGCTTCGTAGATCTCTTTGGCATAACCGCGAAATTCTGGATCGGGGTCGGCGGCGCTGCGCACGCGGATCAACGTTCCCGGTGTATCGACGCTGCCGCGGATCATGCTCCATCCCGGAGGGACCTGTGGCTCAGACCAAAAGTAGAGAAAGCGCGCATCCCTCGGAGCGAGGTTGGTGCAGCCATGGCTGCGTGGCGTGCCAAATCGATCATGCCAATACGATGTGTGCAGGGCCAGATCTTTGGCATAGAACTGGCTCCAGGGCACAGTGGCCACGGAGTATGGCGACTCGATTCGCAGATCGCTCATATCGGTCTCGGCCAACTTGAGAAATACGCGATAGATGCCGGTCTCGGTGGGCGTCTTGTCGGTGCCTGCGGAAAAGAGCGTGGCATAGACCGGCATGCGGCCTTCGTAGGCGATGAGGAGTTGCTGTTGCAAATCGATATCGAGCCAGCGCTCGTGGGGGCCGGTGCCAGGCGGCGGCTCGGATGCCATAGCGACGCGCACATCGCGGGCCTGTATCCAGCGCTCTTCGTCAATGCGGTAGGCCGAGGCGGTGTTATCGCCACTGCCGTCCTCGTCACTGCCGTCCTCGTCACTATCGTCCTTGTCACTATCGTCCTCGTCACTATCGTCCTCGTCGTGGACGGCGATTTCTGCGACCTTCACCACGGTGCGGGCCGGCAACTTGGCGATGGGGCGAGCGGATGCCTCTAGCGCGGCGGTGCGCGTGCGATAGACGGCAACGGGTTTGCGCTCTTGGCGCCGGCCGTGGTGCAGGACAAAACCCATGGGCAAGCGGTTACCGGTATCGTCTCCGAGGCGGATCCCTTTAAACGTACTGGGCTGGTAGGGGCGGATATACTTGCGTGGCAAATACTCGCCCGTACGGAAGTCGATGAGCCAATACGGGCGCCAATCCCCAGCATCTTGGTCTGATTGCTCCGAATTCCCCAGGGGCATCGACTTGGCGGTGCGGCGCGAGAGCAGAACCTCTCGGTAGCGACGCACTTTAACCGAACCGACGAGACGACGATGGGGCACCAGACGTTCCCCTTCAATTCGAAACGTCTGCGCGCCGTCCCGCGTTACCTGGCCATATACTCCTGGGACAATTTCGCCATATCCGAGCCTGGGAACTTCGCTACCATGGGGATACCTGGTCGATGGTTCCAAATAGTGTTGGCAAATCCAGCCCCGCGGGACGACCTCGACCCATGCATCGCGACAGCCGTCGTCTTCGGACGAGCTGGCAACAACCTGGGTCCAGGCCACCCGGGTATCGCGGGCAACGGTGCCAATGCGCTCTGCATCGGCATGAGGAGTGGCTCGTACTGCGATAGAGCGTCGCAAGCGCAGGGAGCGGATGTCGGCGGCAAAGGGGAGATCGGCGTCCGATGAATCCTCGGGCGAAGACGCAGCCAAATGCTCGGTTGCTTGAGAACGGTCCTGTTCGCTGATTGAATGGGAGCGATGGGGTGTGGTTTTACCGATGTCGTTTGCTGGGCCGGCGACGATCGTGTTGTCGTCCTGCGTACGCGGAGCCTGATCCGACGTTCGAGTGCCGCAACCGATGGCGGCAATAAAGAGCACCAAACATGACCACTTTCCCGCCCGAGCAGGCATCCTCATACATCGTTCCATACCGACCGCCAGCTATCTTCATCTTACCACGCACCTGCCGAGATGCCGGCCGCTATGTGTGGGTCATGCCTTGCCACCGGAGCGTCTCGATGCCCCCAAGCTATCAAAACCCCTGTGGTCAGGTACTCGTGCCACATACCACCCGATCGGCCTCATCAGTGTTATCCTGGGCCAAGGATGAAACTCGGTGAGATGTTGATTCGCGACGGTCGTCTAACCGAAGAGCAGGTGATGGCGGCATTGGCTCGTCAAGCCCAAGATGGTGCTCGATTGGGTACGGTCATGGTCGAAATGGAGCTCATCGACGTGGACACCTTGACCGTATACCTCGGGATTGAGCTCGGAATACCCATTGCCACTGGGGCCACGCTCGAGCGAGCCAAACGCACAGCCGTGCGTTTGCTGACCCCCATGCAGGCCCGCCATTACCGGTGCATTCCCCTGATTGTGCAAGATCGGCAAATCATTACCGCGATGGACAATCCCCACGACATGGAGGCGCTCGATCAACTCTATCGCCTGACCGGATACCGCATCATTCCCCGCGTGGCTCCCGAGGTCCGTATTTTTTACTATTTGGAGCGCTATTACGGCATTCCCCGGCCCATGCGCTTTTCCAGCTTGGGAGATCATTTGGTCTCCGGATTTCGCGCCCGGCCACAGGTCGATTTGCCCGCGCCGCCACTGCCGGGTTTGCCGCCGCTATCGGAAGCGCCCGTCCCCCCGCAAGGGCGCGCGATCTCCAGCGTCCACGCGATGGCGACCGAGCGCATGGTGTCGCCGTTCGCCACGCAAGAGGCAGATTCTGCCAATTCGGCCTCAAGCGGGGCCCGCGTGTCGTCTGCGCCGACCCGTACCGGTCCGAGTAGCTCCGAAGGGGAGGCTCTGCGCTCAGAGGCCGCGCGTCTGGCCAATGACTTGGAGGCCGATGATGCCGATCTGGCTGGGCAATCTTCGCCCAGCGACTGGGATGCCGAGCGCCTGGCGGCGGGCGGCGACGGATTTGACGCTTACGACGGCCCCTCATCTGGATCTGGCGAGGAATACGAACCTTTCGAGCTCGACCGCACCCTCGAAGCTATGGCGGCTGCGAGTCGTCGCGGTGACATTGTCGACGCCATTATGTGCTATGCCGCCGGTCATTTTGACGTCGCGGCCCTGTGCGTCGTTCGAGACAACAATCTGGCATTTGGCTGGAAAGCCATTGGTCCTGCGCTGTCGGGGGATCGCATCGAATCCCTGCTCATGCCACTTGAGGCCCCGTCGATGTTCCAAGCCGCGATTCACAAAGATTACTTATTTTACGGGGCGCCATTTCCCGCGACCCTGCATACGTATCTGTATCGCGTTCTGCGCTGTGAGCCGCCCAATCAGGCCATTGTGGCCGTGATCGCTATCGGCAATCGAACGGTGAATCTGCTCTACGGCCATCGCGGCGACGGTTACGTCTTTGATGAGGAATCCCTGACTGAGGTGCGCAAAATGTGCCGCGCGGCCTCCGAAGCCTACGCCCGTCTCATCGCGGCCAGCAAACGCGTCATCACCCACTGACCGTACATGGATGTCCCCGTCGGTTCCGCGTCTTTTGCTAATGCCCTACGTATCCGCTGCAGCAGTCTTTTGGGCGCCGCTTGGGGCGACGCGTATTTCCACCGAGCGCCCATGGGCGTCGAGTCCCTCCACGGCGGCCAGACGGCGGATGGCGTCTGCTTGGGCAGCTAGACCGTCGCGGCTGTATTCGATGATCGAGGTCCGCTTGCGAAAATCGTATACCCCGAGCGGCGAAGCATGGCGTGCCGCACCGCCCGTGGGCAATACGTGATTGGGTCCAGCCATGTAGTCGCCTGCGGCTTCGGGCGACAATGAGCCAATGAAGAGCGAGCCACTCGTGCGCAGGGCATCGACGATATCGTGGGGTTGCTGGACATGCACGCCCAGGTGCTCGGGGGCGTAGTCGTTGGCAAATTGTACTGCGGCTTCGAGATTTCCGGCAATCACGGCTGCGCCGTAGCGCTGAAGGGCGCTGCGGGCAATGTCTGCCCGAGGCAAGGTCGCGAGTTGACGCTCGACCTCCGCCGCCACTGCCCGGGCTGTGGCTTCGTCAGTCGTGACCAAAATCGGCCTGGCTTCGACATCGTGTTCGGCCTGCGCGAGTAAATCGGCGGCTAGCCAGGATGGATCGGCACTATCATCGGCAATGATCAACACCTCGGACGGGCCGGCGACAGAATCGATATCGACAATGCCGAAGACTTGTCGCTTGGCCGCGGCCACCCATTGATTGCCAGGGCCGACGATTTTATCGACCCGCGGCACGCTTTGAGTACCGTAGGCCAGGGCGGCCACTGCTTGGGCGCCGCCAATTTCAAAAACCCTATCGACGCCGGCGATCTCGGCGGCGGTCAAAGTCTCCGGCGAGGCGCCCGGCGTCACCATCACAATTTCCTCTACCCCGGCCACACGGGCGGGAATCGCCGTCATGAGCACGGATGAGGGATAGAGTGCAGTGCCGCCCGGGACATAAATGCCAACCCGCTGCATCGGGCTGACGCGCAGGCCCAAGCGCACGCCCGCGTCCTCAATTTCGTAACCCTCTTCGACCTGATGGGCATGGAATGCGCGAATGCGGACAGCTGCCTGCTCAAGCGCGACCCGCACAGTATCTCGTGCCTCTGCTGCCCGGCGCTGCCATTCGGATGCTGCGATTTCATAGCTAAGGTCCATGCCATTGTGGCCGACCGGTGAACGTCGATCAAACTTTTCGGTGAGTTCGCGGACTGCCTCGTCGCCGCGCGCGCGTACGTCGGCAATAATGTCTGCCACCGTCTTTTCGACCTTGGGCACTGAAGTGACGCTGCGATCGAGTAGGGCCGCAATGCGTTCTGTGTCTTGATCGAGACGAACGAGCTGCAATGCCATTATACACCTGCTTTCTGCTGCGCATGACGAGCGGATGGAGCCAGCGGGGCCAGAGAATCATTTTGGGATGATGATGCGCAGCCTATTGAGGCGGCACCGCTGTCGCGATGACTGATTGTATCGCCGCGTGTCGTACGGTCTTGGACCGGGATCAGACGGGCATCGCGCTCCGTATCTGGAACCGGTTGCGATGATGGCTCCTCAGGAGGAAGGGGCCGGTCGAGAATGTCACTTTCTAGGCGAGACGGATAGCTCTTGCCGTATGTACCTACCAATTCCTCTGGAATTTCCTGCAAGCCGCGACCGCCAATTTTTACAATATGTTTGTCACTGGCCCACATTGCCCAAACCTCGCCCTGGCCCGAAACCGTAATAACACGCACATCACCTAGAGATTGTAGCGATATGTTGTAGTCAAAATCACCGTCCAGACGGCGGACAAATTGCAAAAGCGCGCGTGTGATGCCTTTCTCACTCTGATAGCGGGTCACAAATGCCACCGCGATGTCGTCGCTCTCGACGTTGCCGCGCCAATCGGCATCGCGGCGCACATAGCCCGCGGTATAGCCCACCGCGGGGTTCTCAGGCACCCAGATCTCGACGTCCAAGAGCTGTTGGAAGCGCCGGAAACGCCACTCGCCAATGCTGGTTTCGACAACGCCGCGCGGAGGCGGTTTGGCGCTGCCGCCGCAGCTCGCCTCTATCACCAATAGGCCGAGCAATAGACAGAGAAGCATAACGGTGGAACTCAGGTTATTGCACATGGAGCCCGAATATTATATGAGTTCAGCGGGTTAGAGATCAGACATTGACACCGTTATGACGCCCGGTATATTCCAAGGTACTATTCAGAGCGAAACGCACTATACGCGGGCAAATCTGCCGAGGCCAAAGGGCTGCGTGCGAATACCCCCAGAGAGTTGATATGGCTAACTTTCTTTTTTCATCGGAGTCCGTGACCGAAGGTCACCCGGACAAAATTTGCGATCAGATTTCCGACGCGATCCTGGACGAAATTATCGCTCAGGATCCCAACGCTCGCGTTGCATGCGAGACGTTGGCAAAAACCGGATTTGTGCTGGTCGGGGGCGAAATCTCAACGACTGCCCAATTCGATATCCCCAGCATCGCCCGTCGGAAGATCGAAGAGATCGGCTACACCGAAAGCGCGATGGGGATCGACTATGTGTCGTGCGGTGTACTGGCGGCGGTCGATCGCCAATCACCCGATATCGCTATGGGGGTCGATCGCAGCTCGGATCCCGCAGAGCAAGGCGCTGGCGACCAGGGGCTCATGTTCGGTTATGCGAGCGATGAGACCGATGCGCTGATGCCAATGCCCATCCAATTGGCCCATGAGTTGGCCATGCGTTTGGCAGAGGTGCGCAAGAACAAAATTCACGGGGTCGATTTTCTCCGTCCAGACGGTAAGACCCAAGTGTCCATCAACTACGAAAACGACCAGCCCAAGTCTCTCGAAGCCCTGGTTGTATCGACGCAGCATCACCCAGATGCCGAGCTCAAAACCATCGAAGAAGCGGTGCGCGAGCTCGTCATCAACCCGGTGGTTCCCGAGGGGTTCATCGGGCCCAAAACCAAGATTCACATCAATCCCACCGGCCGCTTTGTCGTCGGTGGCCCGCAGGGTGATTGCGGCTTGACCGGTCGAAAGATCATCGTAGATACCTACGGCGGCATGGCCCGTCACGGCGGCGGTGCATTTTCCGGCAAAGATCCGTCGAAGGTGGATCGCTCGGCCGCGTATTACGCGCGCTATATCGCCAAGAACGTGGTGGCGGCCGGATTGGCCATGCGCTGCGAAGTGCAGTTGGCCTATGCAATCGGCGTGGCCCGTCCGGTCTCTATGCTCGTGGAAACTTTCGGTACTGGCGTTATCGACGACGAGCGTTTGGGACACACGGTGCAAGAAGTTTTCGATGCCCGTCCCGGTATCATCACCAAAGAGCTCAATCTCATGCGTCCGGTCTTCAGCAAGACCGCCGCGTACGGCCACTTTGGCCGCAAAGGTGATGGGTTTACGTG